>Ga0209303_1000013_pt1 | contig 272941 bp, 220 predicted proteins | sample SidtaG_3_FD_187449 | JGI IMG/M metagenome (GOLD analysis project Ga0209303, IMG submission 187449) | Marine algal microbial communities from Sidmouth, United Kingdom - Sidmouth_Asex1 metaG (SPAdes) (version 2) | ecosystem: Host-associated > Algae > Red algae > Unclassified | place: Sidmouth...
CTCAAGAATTGAGAGCAGCAGAAGATCCTGAGTTTGAAACGTTCTACACCAAAAACATCTTGCTCAATGAAGGTCTAAGAGCATGGATGGCAACACAAGACCAACCACATCAAAACTTTGAATTCCCAGAGGAGGTTCTACCACGTGGTAACGCTCTCTAATCCTGCCATTGGCGCAGGTCGTGATCAACCCTCTACAGGCTTTGCCTGGTGGGCAGGTAACGCTCGTTTAATTAATTTATCTGGCAAGCTACTGGGAGCGCACGTCGCTCACGCTGGCCTAATTGTATTCTGGACTGGTGCAATGACTATTTTTGAAGTCGCACACTATGTTCCAGAAAAACCCATGTACGAACAGGGTATGATCCTAATTCCTCACCTAGCTACTCTAGGGTGGGGTGTCGGTCCTGGTGGTGAAGTAATTAGTACTTATCCCTACTTCGTAGTTGGTGTATTGCACCTAATTTCTTCCGCTGTTCTTGGTTTGGGCGGAATTTACCACGCACTACGTGGTCCAGAAAAACTAGAAGAATACTCTAATTTCTTTAGTCAAGACTGGAAAGACAAAAACCAAATGACTAATATCATTGGTTATCACCTAATTCTTCTTGGTTTGGGTGCTTTCTTGTTAGTCTTTAAAGCCATGTTCTTTGGTGGTGTATATGATTCCTGGGCTCCTGGCGGTGGAGATGTTCGTCTAATCACGAATCCTACCCTCAACCCTGCCACCATCTTTGGCTATCTAACATCTGCACCTTTTGGTGGAGAAGGTTGGATTATTGGTGTTGACAACATGGAAGATATCATTGGCGGTCACATCTGGATCGGCTTGCTCTGTATCAGTGGCGGTATCTGGCACATCTTGACTAAGCCTTTCGCTTGGGCGCGTCGTGCCTTAATTTGGAACGGTGAAGCTTACCTTTCCTACAGTATTGGTGCTGTATCTTTGATGTCCTTCATCGCTTCTTGTTTTATTTGGTTCAACAACACTGCTTATCCCAGTGAATTCTACGGCCCTACAAACGCAGAAGCTTCTCAAGCACAAGCATTTACTTTCCTAGCTCGCGACCAACAAATGGGTGCGAACATTGGTTCTTCTCAAGGTCCTACTGGTCTTGGTAAATACTTAATGCGTTCTCCTAGTGGTGAAATCATTCTTGGTGGAGAAACCATGCGTTTTTGGGATTTCCGTGGTCCTTGGCTAGAGCCAATGCGCGGTCCTAACGGTATTGACTTAGACAAAATCAGAAATGACATTCAGCCTTGGCAATTACGTCGTGCAGCTGAATATATGACTCATGCTCCTAATGCTTCAATCAACTCTGTTGGTGGTATTATCACTGAGTCTAACTCTTTCAACTTCGTCAACATTCGTCAATGGTTGGCTGCATTCCAATTCATCATGGCATTCTTCTTCCTAGTGGGTCACTTATGGCACGCAGGGCGAGCAAGAGCAGCTTCTGGTGGTTTTGAAAAAGGTATCGAGCGCGAAACCGAACCAACACTATTTATGCCTGACTTAGACTAATTAACTAAATCTAGTACTTTTAGTTTAATTAAGCATTCATAATATAAATAAGCCTCTACTGCATGGTGGAGGCTTATTTATTTAGAAGCTATCAGCTTTTTACACTAACAACTTTGTATAAAATGCCAGATTTAGAAAAAATCGCTACACAATTAGAAAGTCATAATTCTAAAGATCGTTTGTTGGCTTTGACTGCTTTAAGGGAAGTTGCGCCAGAAGACGCTGTTCCTTTAATTAAAAAAGTTTTAAATGATGAAATTTTACCCGTGCGATCTATGGCAGTTTTTGCCTTGGGAGTAAAACCTACGGCGGAATGTTTTCCAATTTTAATCAACTTATTACAAAGCGATCTAGATTATGGTATTCGCGCTGATGCAGCAGGAGCATTGGGTTATTTAAATGACATTCGAGCTTTTGAACATTTAACCAGGGCTTTTTATGAGGACGATAATTGGCTGGTTAGATTTAGTGCTGCGGTATCTCTAGGAAATTTGCAGGACATTCGGGCCAAAAAACTACTAATGGAAGCTCTAGATAGTAAAGAAGTTATTTTACAGCAGGCAGCGATCGCCGCTTTGGGAGAAATTAAAGCAGTAGAAGCCGTAGAGAAGATTTTAACCTTTGCAACTTCCGATGATTGGTTAATTCGTCAGAGAATTGCCGAAGCTTTGGGTAAACTTGATACTGTAAAAAGCCGTTCTGCCCTTAAATTTTTAGCGAAAGATTCTCATTCTCAAGTAAAAGAAGCAGCGCAACTATCATTAGAAGGTTTGGAATCTGCTGAAAAATCTGATTGATTTTCTCAGTTTATTTAGTTTATCGTCTGTAAGTTTTAGGATATGAAGGTTTTGTTGGGGTTGCTTGCTTTGGAACAAGTTGCATCTTGGGCAGACCAGAAATAGCATAGTAAAGTTGCTCTGCTACTTTTTGGTTAGCTGCCTCATTAAGGTGAATTGGATCAATAAAGCTAGGAGAAGGATATCGCTCGGTAAGTTTATACAAATCCACTACCTTGATGTTTTTGGGGAAGGCTTTGGCTAGTTGCTGAGTAGCTTCGATCAACACTGGGTAACTATTTCTGACCTGCTTGATATAGGTTCTACCCAACTCGGTGGCAATTTCACCTTCAGTATTAGTTAGCTGACTAGGATTTCGCCCTGTAATCTCAGGCTGCATTGCTACTATCAAAGGTATTTGTGCAGCTGCACTCAAACTCAAAATCTGCTGTTGATGGTCGAGATAGCGATTAATTCTTGCTTGTAGTTCCTCTTCGGTTTGAGGTAAGTGCTGGACTAGCTCGGAAGTCTGTTCGTTGAGTAAAAAATCGGACTTTTGAGCATTCTGGCGATTATTTAACCAACGATTTTGAGCAACTTGTGCTAAATAACTTTTATTTTCAATTGGCTCAATTAACTCACTAAGAGAACTAACAAAGCTACTAGGTTGATTTGGAGTTTGATTTACTTGAAAAGCTGGAACTGCATCTTTACTGCTAGGAAGCATCAAATCTTCGTAGCCATTAAGAGCAACTACTAAATCTGGTTTGTATTTGAGAATTTGTAAAGCTAATTGAGCGAGTTCGTTACCCGAAGCATAACCAGGGACGCTGGCGTTGATAACACGATAGTTGCCAGATTTAATTTTAGACGGTTTGGCGAGGTATTTCTGTTGTTTAAGCCGATCAAAAGGTAGTAAATCGGGTTGGTATAAGTTGGGGGAAGCTATCTGCTGTTGGAGACGTGCTTGAAGACGCTGTTGGAGATGTTCGCTAATAGTAGCTGTATTATCAATATTGCCATAGCCAAAAGCAGTGGAATTACCTAAAAGAAAAATTCTGATTTCATCTTTAGGTTTGACTAAAGGGACAGGATGGCGATCGCGAAATCCTTGCTCGTTAATTTGCCAATATTCGCTTTGTTGATTGCCTAGAAGTTCGTAACCAACAGAAAGACTAGATTGAGCTTTTAAAGCTTTAGGGTTGAAATCTTGTGGGTCATCAGGATTAACAAAAGTTAGCTGATAAGCCTCAAGCGTATCGGACTTAGTTTCTTTTTGAGCGAACTCACCTCTTTTGCCTGAAATGTCCACAAAAAGACGAGCAAGTAACTCTAGCACCAGTAAAAATAATAGTACAGATGCGATCGCCCACAATCGGTTAGAACGACGACGCTTTCGCTTTCGACTAGTAAAAATTCTGCGCTCTTTGGCTTTATACTTCAACATAAAATAATCTTCCTACTTGTTTTTGGAGAGAAATGCTAAAAATAACTATAAATATTTAAGTGTCACTAATTATTCATCAAATATAGTTGCTGTTTTTGAGTTTGCTTTAGTAACTCTGTGGTACATTTACGAAGTAAATATCTAGATAGAAGGACGAAGTTTATTTGGCTGCGCCATCGCGATCTAACAAGATAAATATCTGACATATTTGCCAGATGTAACATTGTTTTATAAAGTACCAATGTCGTAAATTGCTTAAAGTAGTAATTCATCAAACATAATAATCATCTCTAGTTATTCATGACCTATAAATTATTGTTCGTTTGTTTGGGTAATATTTGTCGTTCTCCTTCGGCAGAAAATATTATGAATCATTTGATTCAAGAAGCAGATCTAGAGGATAAAATTATCTGTGACTCGGCAGGAACTTCTGGATATCATGTTGGTGCAACTCCCGACCGCAGAATGAATGCTGCTGCCAGCAAGCGAGGTCTAGAACTACAGGGTTCATCTCGCAAATTAACACCCTCCGATTTACAGCGATTTGACCTGATCTTAGCCATGGATAGCGAAAATTACCAGGATATTTTGTATTTAGATCGAGAAGGAAAATACGAATCAAAAGTCTTAATGATGTGTGATTTTGCCAGCCAAAAACCAGATAAAGAAGTTCCCGATCCTTATTATGGCGGTCAAGATGGTTTTGATTATGTAATCGATTTGTTATTTGATGCTTGTGGAGGTTTATTAGATAGTGTGGTTAGTTCTGAGGCGTATCAATCTAAAACGCAATCTAGCTAAATATTAGACTTACATTACGCATTATTTTTATAATTACATACAAACGAAATGAATCGATTCAATTTAAAAGTTTTAAAACGGTTTTGGTCTTTAGCAAAACTTTATTGGTTGGGGAATGAGAAAAAAGGGGCATTGTCCCTTTTAACCTTATTATTTATTTTACTAATTGCCTACACTCAATTAAGCGTTTTATTATTACAGCAACAAGGGAATATTATTTCTTCTCTTTCGGCAAAAGATGAAGGTCGATTTTGGGCGACGGTAAGAATATTTCTGGCAATTTTAATTATTTATGTTCCGCTTTTTGCAGGTTTTGCTTACCTGCAAAAAAAGCTGGGTAATTATTGGCGTAGATGGCTAACTAATCACGTTATAGAAAGATATTTTAATAAACGAGCTTTCTATAAACTAGGAAATTTTAACAGCGATATTGATAATCCAGATCAGCGGATTGCCGAAGATATTAAAGGTTTTACTGTAGAATCTCTGACCTTTTTGCTATCGTTGATTAGCTCTGTCTTTCAAGTAGTAGCTTTTAGTGTAGTTCTATGGAAAATTTCTAACGATTTAGTCTATTTATTAATTGTTTACTCTTTATTCGGAACAATTATTGTAGTTGGAGTATACGGCAGAAAATTAGTCGGTATTAATTTCGATCAAATTAAAAAAGAAGCTAATTTTAGATTTGGTTTAGTTCGCATCAGAGAAAATTCCGAATCGATCGCTTTTTATCAAGGAGAGAATCAGGAAACCCAAAATCTTAATAGTCGGTTTAAAGAAGTATTTGATAACTTCAATTTTTTAATCCTTTGGCAAGAAATGTATTTAGGATTATTTACTAATGCTTATGATTTTTTCCCTTACATTTTACCTGCCATTGTCATTGCTCCTGATGTTCTTGCTGGTAGACTAGAAGTAGGAAAAGTAACGGAAGCAATAGGAGCTTTTGCTAGAGTATTTGGCTCTTTAAACTTGATCGTAAACCGCTTCGATTCTCTAACTAAGTTTGCAGCTAGTGTTGATCGCTTGTCTGTCTTTGAAGACTATTTAGACAATCCCAAAATAGCTCTAGATAAAGATGTTTTGGATTGTCCTACGATCAGTACCATTAAGCAAGATAAATTAGCTCTAAGAAAACTAACGCTTCAAACTCCCAACTACCGACGCACTTTAGTCAAAGACTTATCGGTGGATTTACCTTCAGGGAGAGGTTTATTGATTATGGGTGCTAGTGGCTGCGGTAAAAGCTCTTTGTTAAGAGCGATTGCTGGTTTATGGAATTCTGGTACGGGAGCAATTTATCGTCCCGATTTATCTCAGATATTTTTCTTACCTCAAAAACCCTATATGATCTTGGGTACATTACGCAGCCAGTTAGCCTATCCCCATGACGATCTTGATATTCCTGACTCCCAACTAATTCATGCTCTTAAAGAAGTTAATTTACCCAATTTAGTGGAACATTCTGGTGGTTTGGATATAGAAAAAGATTGGGACGAGGTTTTATCCCTTGGAGAGCAACAACGATTAGCTTTTGCTAGAATTTTAATTAATAAACCCCGTTATGTAATTTTAGATGAAGCAACCAGTGCTTTGGATATCCAAAACGAGGCTAGTCTTTATCAACACTTGATTAAAGCTCAAACTACCTTTGTTAGTGTCGGTCATCGTCCAACATTACTAAAATATCATCACTTTGTTTTAGAGATTAAAGAAAACGAAAATTGGAGTCTGAAATCAACCACCAACTAAAACTAAATGTGTTTCAAAGCGTAAATATCAGCTATTGACTGTGGTAGTTTCTGATGCTTTTGGTTGTTTGACCACAAGCTTGGGTAGCATTAAGCCAGAACGTTCTTTGTAGGCTGCAAATTCGGGATATCGAGCTAAAGATTTGTCTTTTTTAAGCATATTAGGGACAAATACTAAGGCGGTAAAAGTAGCTAAAATCAGTAGAGGAAGCCAATGGTTACTTAATAAGGCAAAACTTAAATATATCAAAATTTCTCCTAGATAATTGGGATTGCGACTACGACTAAAAAAACCCTCGGTAATCAAGCCTTTTTGGTACTTGAGAGTAAAGTACTTTTGAGCATCGCTGCCGTAGTGAAGAAAGACACCAAATAGATTAGTTGCGATCGCAATACTGATTAGAAGTGGGCTAGGTTGAATACCACTACTAATCAAAATGAAGGGTGCAACCCAATACGAACCTAGAAGAATAAAAGTCACAATACCCATAACTGTAGATATTTCCTCTTCCCACTGTCGATCTGGATATAAACTGTCTTTAATCACCCATAAAATACCGTAAGTACCGTGGAGTGCTAAATAGATCCAAGGAGCAAGGGTAAAATTCTGATAAGTGGTCATCAAAGCCAAAATAAAGCCGAAGGTTAGAAATTTATGTAAATTAATCGAATGTTTGATTTTCATTTACTTGTCGCTTTGATCATCTAATCAGTAATAGTCAAAAAAATGAGCAGCTATTAAAACTACTCATTTTTATTAGTCAATTTAATTTAATTTAGTTCTGTGTTGGACTAAGATACCTATACAGAAACAGTTGTTTTGTTACTAGTAGACAATTCGCCTTTAGCATATTTAGCAGCATAATCATCCAAGGAAACTTGTTTGATTTTGCTCGCATTGCCAGCAGTACCAAACGCTTCATAACGTCTAAGACATACAGTTTTCATGTATGCGATCGAAGGCTTGAGGAAGTGACGGGGGTCAAAGTTAGCAGGATCTTTCATCGCAGCTTCACGAATAGCAGCAGTAATTGCTAGACGGTTGTCAGTGTCGATGTTGACTTTACGAACACCACTCTTAATACCTTTTTGAATTTCTTCTACAGGTACACCATAAGTTTCAGGAATTTTACCACCGTTAGCATTGATGATATCGATCCACTCTTGAGGTACGGAAGAAGAACCGTGCATTACCAAGTGAACATTAGGTAGACGACGGTTGATTTCTTCAATTCTACTAATAGCTAGAATTTCGCCAGTAGGTTTGCGAGTGAATTTGTAAGCACCATGACTAGTACCAATTGCCACTGCTAGAGCATCTACTTGAGTACGTTCAACAAATTCTACTGCTTCATCAGGATCGGTTAACAGTTGATCTTTGCTCAACGTTCCTTCAAAACCATGACCATCTTCTGCTTCACCTTGTCCAGTTTCTAGTGAACCCAAACAACCTAGTTCGCCTTCAACACTAGCACCAACAGAGTGAGCAACTTTTACCACTTCTGCAGTTACGTTGACGTTATATTCAAAACTAGCAGGTGTTTTAGCATCAGCTTCTAAAGAACCATCCATCATGACGCTAGTAAAACCGTTGCGGATTGCAGAATAGCAAGTCGCAGGGCTATTTCCATGATCCTGGTGCATAGCAATGGGAAGATGAGGATAACTTTCCGCTGCTGCCATGACTAGGTGGCGTAGAAAATTTTCTCCAGCGTACTTACGTGCGCCACGAGAAGCTTGTAGAATGACTGGGCTATCAGCTTCATTCGCTGCTTCCATAATAGAGATAATCTGCTCCATGTTGTTAACATTATAAGCAGGAATACCGTAGCCGTTTTCTGCAGCATGTTCTAAAAGCAAACGCATTGGGACGAGCGCCATATATATTCTCCCTAATTTATATTTTTGTCAAATAGTTAAGTTTTTAAGAAATTTTAACTTCTTACTTGTCAATCTTAAGATATTTTTTACATCTCGACTAATTTAATTTGCTAGTTAAGCAAAAAACTGCTTAATATTGATGTCCTTATTCTAGTTATTTTAGAATAAATTGAATTAACCGACTGTTCCTTCTAATTTGAGACTCAATAGTTTATCCGCTTCAGAGGCAAATTCCATAGGCAATTCGTTGAGAACATCTTTACAAAAACCACTTACTAGCATCGTTACCGCATCTTCTTCGGATATGCCTCGTTGGGCAAAGTAAAATAATTGTTCTTCACCGATTTTGGCAGTGGAGGCTTCATGTTCTAGTTTGGCAGTATTGTTATCTACCTGGATATAAGGAAAGGTGTTGGCTTCAGCATTGTCACCAATCAACATCGAGTCGCACTGAGAATAATTACGCGCCCCATCGGCTTTATTACCAATTTTGACCAAACCACGATAGCTACCTTTTGAGTTTCCTGCAGAGATACCTTTGGAAATGATTGTGCTGCGAGTATTTTTACCCACATGAATCATCTTCGTACCTGTATCTGCTTGCTGTTTGTTATTGGTCAAGGCGATCGAATAAAACTCACCAACAGAGTTGTCGCCGATTAAAACACAGCTAGGATACTTCCAGGTGATAGCCGATCCTGTTTCTACCTGCGTCCAAGAAATTTTAGAATTAACTCCTTTACACAAGCCTCGTTTGGTGACGAAGTTGTAAATTCCGCCTTTGCCTTCTTCGTCTCCTGCAAACCAGTTTTGTACAGTAGAGTATTTAATATCTGCATTATCTAATGCTACCAATTCGACTACCGCAGCGTGTAGCTGATTGGTGTCAAACATCGGCGCAGTACAACCTTCTAGGTAGCTTACGGATGCTCCCTCTTCTGCCACAATCAAAGTACGCTCAAACTGTCCAGTATCCCCATCGTTGATCCGGAAATAAGTTGATAATTCCATCGGGCATTTTACACCCTTAGGAATAAAGACAAATGAACCGTCGCTAAATACGGCAGAGTTCAACGCAGCAAAATAATTATCTGCGGTGGGAATAACAGTACCTAAGTATTTTTTGATTAATTCGGGATGTTCTTGCAAAGCTTCAGAGAAAGAACAGAAAATTACCCCGTCTTCTGCTAGCTTTTCTTTAAAAGTAGTACCAATAGAAACACTATCAAAGATGGCATCTACCGCCACGTTACCCAATCTCTTTTGTTCGGAAAGGGGAATACCTAACTTATCAAAAGTTTCTAGCAAAGCAGGATCGACATCATCCAAACTACCAAGCTTTTCTTTTTTCTTCTTGGGGGCAGAATAATAAACAATATTCTGATAATCAATAGGAGGATATTCTACATGAGGCCATTCTGGTTCTACCATCTTAAGCCAGTGACGATAGGCTTTGAGGCGAAACTCTAGCATAAATTCTGGCTCGTCTTTCTTTGCCGAAATCAAGCGGATCACATCCTCACTCAAACCACGAGGAATTTGATCTTTCTCAATGTCGGTAACAAAACCATACTTGTAGGGTTGATTGACTAAAGTTTTGACGTTGGCACTCATAATAGGGAATTATATAGGCTAGATCTGCAACAGTTGTCTTAAATTTTGTAGAGCAGTAACTATGGTATTAGCTAATGCTTTTGTAAAATTAAACTGAAGGACTTAAAATTACGAACAATTATGTCCAAGTTTAACAACAAGTTTGTTGTTAAACTCTATTTTAGAGTACATTAGCAACAAAGATGTTGTTTAAGTCAAAATTTTCTCAATCTTTTTTCCGTATTAGTTAAAAAAATATCTCTTAAGACGATGACGACCACTGGTTTACCGTCTACAAAACAAAATATTCTGAAATCTTTGCTGAAGCAGAACCAAGCAACGGCACAACAGCTAGCGCGCGACTTGAAAATTAGTACCCAAGCAATTCGCCGTCACCTCAACGAACTTGAAGCAAAAGGATTGATTTTATATGAGTCGGTACAACAAAAAATGGGTAGACCACAACATCTATACCAGTTAAGCGAACGGGGACGCGATCGCCTTAGTCCCCAGAAATATAGTGAGTTTGCAGTTTCATTTTTAGATACTCTTGCAGAAACCGTAGGCAAAGAACAAGTTAGCAAGGTTTTAGAAAAACAGTGGCAGCGCAAAGCAGCAGAATATCGCGATCGCTTGGGTAAAGGCACTTTGGCACAACGTATTACTAAATTAGTTCAGCTGAGAAAAGATGAAGGCTATATGGCAGAATTGCACCAAACTTCTCCCAAAACTCAACAGCAATTTATCTTAGTCGAACACAACTGCGCTATTTCTGACGTTGCAGAATCCTATCCTAGTATTTGCGGACACGAACTAGAAATGTTTTCGGCAGTATTACCAGACTGTGTTGTGAAACGTACCCACTGGATTAATGATGGCGAACATCGTTGTGGTTATTCGATAATTAAGGAGTAGGGAGTAGGGAGTAGGGAGTAGCGAGTAGCGAGTAGTGAGTAGGGAGTAGGGAGTAGGGAGTAGTGAGTAGTGAGTAGCGAGTAGTGAGTAGGGAGTAGCAAGTAGCGAGTAGCGAGTAGCGAGTAGCGAATAAGCAGGTTAACTTTAAGGCTGATGTTTAATGTTGTCTAGCTAAATGTTTGTTGGTCTGAGTAAGTTTATAATTGCATTAGTAGTGGCTTTGATGTTTGTGTCTTGTCAATCTCAAGCAACGATCGCCTCTATGCCTAAGATTTTGCTTCCTTTGTATATTTATCCTAACTGGTACGAACCCGAAAGCTATGTTTGGTCTGATGTTGCTTCTGCAGCAGCGCAAGTGCCGATCACGGCAATTGTAAATCCTAACAATGGTCCCGACGGCAAACCACCCAACGAAGATTATCAAAGAGGTTTAGCAGATTTAAGGGAGACAAATATTACCCTGATTGGCTATGTATATACTTTATATGGCGATCGCCCAATCAAAGAGGTCAAACAAGATATTAATTTATACGATCGCTATTACAATTTGGACGGTATATTTTTAGATGAAAGTGCTAGTAGTGGCAAGCAACTAGCTTATTACCAAAAGCTTTATAAATACATCAAAACCAAGAATAATGCTTATCAAGTAGTGATTAATCCTGGCACTCACACTGATGAAGTATATTCAGCCACACCAGCAGCAGACACAACAGTAATTTTCGAGCATTTTCCTCAAGACTGGGAAAAGTATCAACCTCAAGATTATGTTCATAACTACCCCAAAGAACGTTTTGCTAGCTTAATTCATTCTGTGGCGGATGCTGCAGATATGAAGAAATACATTGATCTGGCGATCTCCTATAACATGGGCTATATCTATGTGACTGATGATAGTCCAAATAGTGATGATGGCGATCCGTGGAACAGTTTACCTTCCTATTGGCAAGAAGAAGTAGACTATATTCATTTTCTAAAGCTAAGAGCTAAGAGCTAAACGCAAAGCGGTTTAAAACATTTATGCCACAAACTCAATACGGGGAACTAAAGGATCTTTAACAATTCCAAAACCATCATAATTCCAACGTTCGAGCATACTTTTCAACTGAATTGGAGATGCTGTTTCTACGGTTAGGCGATCGCTATACCCTTGACTGTGGGTATTAATGTAGCTAAGAGCATCATAATCGTGCTGAAATACCAACAAATAACTGGCTTCAATTCCGTTTTTTTGAGGTAAACGAGCAACCAAGTATTTGCCATCTTTTTTAGAACGAATCAGATAATTGATTTGCAATAACATACCTAGCCATTCATCAGTAATGAGTAATCAGCAGTGAGTGTCTGAAAATTTGTAGAAAAGCAGATCTATTTATTTATCTCGTCCATTATCTCATAAAGATACAATTACCTTTATTTAAGGTCTGCCAAACTAATTTTAGGATCGACGGTTTTCAATAGTAGATCTGCTAACAAATTACCGATAATTAACATAGTTGCACCCATCATTAGGCTAGCCATGACTAGATACTTATCTTGAGCAGTTACTGCTTGTAGCGTCAAACGACCCAATCCTGGCCAATTAAAAAAGAATTCCGCGATAAATGAGCCACCGAGCAAACTAGCAAACTCAAACCCTAACAAAGTAATTAAAGGATTAATGGCATTGCGTAGAGCGTGAACATAAATCACCTTATTTTCTGGTAAACCTTTAGCTCTAGCAGTTTGAATATAGTCTTGACGCAGTACATCTAATAATTGTCCTCTAGTTAGACGTTGCAATCCTGCAAAGCTAGTAATGCTGAGGGCAATCGTTGGTAATATCATGTGCCAGCCAATATCAAAAATTTTACCCAAGATAGATAATTCATCATGATTGATACTAGTCATCCCGCCAACGGGAAACAAAGGCGACAAAAATTGAGCAATGACCAAAAAGATCAAAGCGGTAATAAAGCTAGGAAAGCCCTGTCCAAAATAACTCAATACTCTTAAGACTTTATCTATAGTGGTGTTCTGTTTGACCGCACTTAAGATGCCTAACGGAATTGCGATCGCCCAAGTAATCACAATCGAAGATAATGCTAGTAATAGAGTTGCGGGAATACGCTCGACTAACAATGAAGAAACAGAGCGAAAATAAACAAAACTCTGACCAAAGTCAAGGCGAGTCACCACCCGCCACAGCCAACGAAAGTATTGAATTATTGGGGGTCGATCTAAGCCAAACTGCTGAGTTAGTTCGGCAATCCTTTCGGGAGTAATCTGGGGATTTTCTTTGAGAGTATCGAGATAATTTCCTGGTGCAAGCTCTACAATAAAAAAGCACAGTGCCGAAGCCAACAATAGAGTCAAAGCACCCTGAGACAATCTTTTTAATACATAGAGACTTGTTTCGTTAGTCAATATATTTTGAAAAGACGACAGAGGAGAAGTGGTTGCAACATTATTACTTCTAGTCATAGAACTTGTGAACCAGCGATCGATAGTTAATGATTAACTAAGCAATGTAGGCAGCAATTAAAAATAAACTATCTACTAAGATAGTACTTAATACTGCTCCTGCAAACGCCCACCAGTGTAGCTCGCTTTTTTTCAAAGACCACCAACTCACAGCCAAAAGCAGATTTACTAATACAATTGCCCAACTAATACCCCAAGGAGTTTGTACTTGAGCTAAAGCCGACTTTAAAATTGGCGTAGCTAAGTCAGGATCGACGTCTACAGTCATCAAATCTCGCCAGTAGGGAATTACATTAGTCAAATAAAAATAGAAATCTGTAATCGCCGTACCCAAAAGCGAACCTAAATAAAAGAAATTCCCTATTTTGCCCCATCCTCGCCAAATACACCATAGGGCAACGGGCAAACCAATAGATTCAATGGGAATATGGATTAAAGGTTCAGACCTCAACCAACCCCAATAAATTGAGCCAGCTAACCAACTCCAACTAAAACCAATAATGATGTCTCCCCACCAACGAGTTTGGGGTCGGCGATTAAGAAACCAGCCTAGTCCTATCCAAAATAGGGTCAACGCCAAACTAACTAAGGGAAATAAGCGAACAATAGGCGCTTGAAAAAATACTGGAACAGATACTAGAAAAGAAGCGGCTAAAAATACTCGCCAACCTTGAGCTGGTTGATGTTGCTCCAGAGGCAAGCCAAGGATATTAGATTGAGATGTAGCAGAACAGTTAGAACTAGATGAAGTCACAAGCAAATATGCAGATACGGTTGATTGGTTTAGGGTGTTTAGGTAGGCTCTAATTTTTGTTACTTATCTTAACCTATAACAAAATACCATAGTTTTTATGAGGTATTCTTAAGGTAAAGATATGGTGGTCACCATTTTCATTATGTATAAAAACCAATATTAATGCGATAAATCACGAGTATTTAGGCATTTTTGCTCGGTATTGACAAATTGACGATTTTCTAGATCGACGATTAACTTTGAAAGAAAAAATACCAGCAGCAATCTTAGCTTGGTGATTTCCTATATGTATTGTGTCTCACGGTATTTCCCGCCTAAATCTTGAAACGAATAGGATTTTCAGCCAGGGTAAAGTAAGACTATATTTCTAGAATAAGCAATCGAAAATTAGTTGAGCATAAAATTTTCAAAGTTTTGAAATGCTCGTTGATTAGTCTGTTTTATCTAGAGTAATCCAAATATGTTTGTTTTAATTATATTTTAAGATTTGTCGACTGTTGTCTCGATCGCATCATTTTTTGGTGAGTATTAAAATCTACATTTTAAATATTATTTAAATATTAGTTGGTTAATACCCACCAAGTTGGTAATGAACTAAATTTCTAATTAGTACCCAAGCTATTAGCTGTAATTCGAGCAGCTTCAACACTGATGCTATTAGATAAGTTCTCATTTTGTTTGGCTGAATTTGATGCTTGTATAATCAAAAATCCAATAATAAAACAAAACAACAAATCGATGCCCATTTTGTTAATTTCCTGCATTTTTCTAAACCCATTTATTATCTCCATGCCACAAATATAACTCCGAAATAATACTTAGGTATACTACTTACTGAAAAATCGTATTATCTTCATATAAGTCGCTACTTTTTTAAAAGAATATCAAGACAAAGTATTAGTTTGAGCGATTTTTAGTTACGCTATGTAACATATAGTTTTGAATTTCTAGTTTTCAATCATGCCAATATATTTGTATTGGGGAGAAGATGATTTTGCGATCGCCCAAGCAGTAGAAAAATTACGCAAAAAAGTACTCGACCCAGCTTGGCTGCAGTTTAACTATCATCAGCTAGCTGGCGATCGCCCTGAAGCAACAATTGAAGGATTAAATCAGGCTATGACTCCTGTATTTGGTATGGGAGAACGTTTGGTATGGATTAAAGAAACTAATCTTTGTCAGCACAAGCCTGATGCCAATATTTTGACTCAATTAAAGCGTACCTTAGAGATTATCCCCTCTACAGCTCATTTGCTATTGACGACAAGCAAAAAACCCGATGGTAGATTAAGCTCGACTAAATTACTCAACCAATACGCACAGGTCAAAGACTTTAGTTTGATACCGCCTTGGAAAACCGATCTAATTACTGCCAAGGTAACAGAAATTGCACAAGCAATAGATCTAACGTTGACCCCCAAAGCGATCGCTACCTTAGTAGATTCCGTAGGTAATAATACTCGTTTGTTGTGGAGTGAATTAGAAAAGCTCAAAATTTATCGGGGAGATAATTACAAACCCCTAGACGAGCATGATGTAAGTGCTTTAGTTTTGTGCAATACTCAAAATAGCCTCCAGTTAGCAGCAGCCATCCAAGCAGGGCAAGCAGACAAAGCTTTAGGACTAGTTACAGACTTGCTCCATCGCAACGAACCAGCATTAAAAATCCTAGCCACTTTAGTTGGACAGTTTCGGACTTGGACAATAGTTAAATTGATGATCGAAAGTGGCGAAAATGACAATAAGGCGATCGCTTTGGCTGCGGGCATCAATAACCCCAACCGACTATATTTTATTCGTAAAGAAATTCAAAGAGCAACGACTAGACAGTTTCTTGATACGCTACCCTTACTCCTAGAATTGGAATACAACCTAAAGATAGGTAGCGATCCCTTAGCCATGATTCAAACTAAAATCATAGAACTGGCTCGGAACTTCCAGTAAAAATCGATCTAGCAAGAATATAAATTGAGTTAAGGAATAATATGATGGAAGGACAAGGCGTAAAAATTGGCAGCACCGCTATTATTTGGAGTTTGGCAACAGGCATGATGGCTATTTCTATTCCTATTGTCAAAATGACCGATACCGGAATTATCTTACCTTTGGCAGTTGTCGTTGGAGTAAGTTTAAGCACGATAGCTATTTGGTTGAGTAGCTGGTTAAACTAAGTTTTTTGACCTAACTGCGGGCAATAATTATTAATAGTATTATTAAGCAACAATTAACCATCAAAAAAATTAACTAATGACAAGACAAATTGTCAATTTTACTACTATCGATCCGACAAATTACTGACAAGATATACATTGAGTGTTTTCCAGAAAAAATTGTATACTTAGTCCAAAGAAAACCACAGATTATTTAAAGCGCAACACTTTTACCTACACTTGGTAACTAATTTTATCCCTGCATGATTAACGTTCTTGTTGTTGACGACCAAAACTTAACTCATCGGCTGATGGAAACTTATCTTAAGCCCGAAAAAGAGATTAGAATAGTTGGTTTTGCCGAAAATGGTCAAGATGCGATCGAGCAAATTCGTAGTTTGCAGCCAGACATAGTTTTAATGGATATAGAAATGCCCAAAATGGATGGCTTGGCTGCGACCAAAATCATTACTCAGAAATTTCCTAATAGTAAAGTTTTGATTTTGACGGTACATGATAACGAGCAGAATTTGAGCAGAGCCATTGAAAATGGAGCAAAAGGATATTTACTAAAAACTACCGCCCCTCAAGAGCTAAAAAACGCAATTCACTATATTAACCAAGGCTATTTTCAACTGAGTGTTGAGCTTACTGAAAAATATATCCAAAGACTAGTTAGAGTCAAACCTGAGTCAGACGAAATTTACGAGCTTAAAAGAAAAATCAATTATCTATACAAGTCTCTGGGCAAAATAGAAGAAGAGTTAGACGAAATATCTACAGAAAATATTGAAGCAGAATTAAGAAAGAAGATCGAAGACACCTTAAAAAAAGAGATGACAATAGTGCGCGATCGCGATTCTCATCTCCAATTTAAGGTAGATCGAATGAAGTACAACCAGGAAAGACTAGAACAAAACGCCAAATATCTTTTTAAAATTCAATTAGGCTCAATTATTATTGCTCTAATCTCTTTTGGCTCTGTAGCATTTTCTTTCTTAAAATAATTAAGGTGAGTTTGCCTTTTTGAATAGTAAGAGAGACTAGCAATTAACTTTGTCCTGATGAATCAATTGAGATATCTAACATTGTTATTTCTTGATTTAGACTATCCAAAGATGGATTCATTGCCTGTTTATTCCCCACCACTAAAGTTACTAACTGTTTAGGTTTAATATGCTTTTGAGCAGCTTTGAGGATGTCTTCGCGGTTAGTATCTTGTACTTGCTTTTGATAGGTAAAAATAAAATCTTCAGGATAGTCAAAATACTCGTAACGCATTAAGCGAGATAAAGTTTGACTGGGAGTTTGGAAGTTAAACACGAAAGAATTAAGGATCGATTCTTTAGCATCATCAAGTTCTTGTTCTGTAACTAAGCTGGTGCGTAACTTTTCAATTTCTGAGATTACAGATTTAACAAAAGGAACAGTATTACTGGTTTGGGTTTGTCCTCCTGCTACAAACATACCATCAAAATCATAGCTAGGACTCCAAGCACCATAGACAGTGTAGGCTAAACCTTGACGCGATCGCACTTCGTTGAATAAGCGTCCGCCAAAACCATTTAAAACGCCGTTTAAGACACTCATCACGGGATAATCGTCGCTGTCAAATTGACCGCCAATATGACCCAACATAATATTACTTTGAGTTAATTTAGGGCGATCAACTACAAATAAACCATTATTATATTTTTGTGTAGCTTTGGGTGCTTCGAGAGAGGGTAAAGCAACGTCAACTTGCCAATCTCCAAAAGCAGCTTGAACTCGCTCAATCATTTCATCAGAGTCAAAATCGCCTACTATACCCAAAATCATCGTATCGGGACGAACATAAGTTTGATAAAAATCGATCGCATCAGTACGAGAGATATTGTTTAGCGTCTGGTATTCAATGGTGCGGGCATAAGGACTAGACTCGCCATAAATAACCTTATCAAATTCACGGTTAGCAATGTTTCCTGGATCGTCGTTGCGACGAGCAATTGAACCCTGCTGCTGTCTTAGGGCGATCGCAAATTTGTCAGGAGCAAAAGCTGGCTGGCGCAGAACTTCTGTAAACAGAGGAAATACTGTATTCAAGTCTTCGGTAAGGGTGCTAAAGCTAGCACTACCCGAACTTACCCCAATATTAGTTTCCACACTAGCTGCTTTTTGTTCGAGAATTGTATTTAATTCGGCTGCAGGATGATTTTGTGTACCACCACTACGCATCACAGTACCAGTCAACTGCGCTAGTCCCACCTTGTTACTAGGTACAAAACGCGAACCAGTGCGAATCAAAGCAGTCCCGCCAATCAAAGGTAGATCGCGATCTTCGAGGAGATAAACCACCATGCCATTATCCAATTCATAGCGATCGTATTCAGGTAGCTCAATTTCGGGTAAAGGAGCGAACTCCAACTCCGTATAGTGTTTGGGAGTATCTGCGATCGCCCGATGTTCGATAGTAAATGATAATAATACTGTCAATATCGCCAAACTTAACCAAGAAAATAGTTTCTTACTCATATATGCCTAGTATCTTAAGAAGTTTTCCTATTTTATCTTTTCTCTTGGATTTCGCTCTATTAGCCTAATGTGACTATTGATCGTAACGATTGGTAAAAAATCTTAAAGAAAACACGATCGTTGAGCAGGTGATTATACGTAAAGAAGCATAATTGTAGGCTGTAAGACCTAGTTTAATTATTAGAGAAACTACTCAGAGTAAGCGGAGATCATGGAGCAAGAAGCAGGTAGAATTATTTACGTCAATCTCGATGCAGCAGGAGATGACGACGGATCATCTTGGGCAAATGCCCATGAAAGTTTACAAGAAGCGATCGCCGAAGCAGAACCCAACGATCAGATTTGGGTAGCCGAGGGAACATATCGTCCTACAACAGGAACAGATCGCGAAGCCAGCTTCAAAGTTCCCGACGGGGTTAAGATTTATGGTGGTTTTGCTGGGGGAGAAACAGCCCTCGCTCAAAGAGATATTGAAAATAATGTTACTGAATTAACAGGAGACATTGCTACCCAGGGCAACAATACCGACAATAGCTATACCGTAGTTGATGTTAGCGGTACTTCCGATACTTCTAGGTTGGATGGTTTTCTGATTACCGATGCCAACAATGATGCTAGCTTTAGCAGTAGTGGTGGAGGTATTCGTAGTAAAGCAGGTTTTGCGGTACTCGCCAACTTAACTATTAAAGACAATAGTGCAGCTAACGGTGGTGGTATTTATGCTACTGATAGCGGACTGAGATTAGGAAATGTTGTTTTTATTGGCAACACTGCCACAAGATCGGGTGGTGGTTTTTATAGTGAAGAGAACATCAATACTTTGAGCGGTGTCACCTTTATTGATAACAGTGCTGAAGATAATGCAGGAGGAATTTTCTTCAACGTTAGCAGCGATGTTTTAAATAATGTAGAGTATCGAGGCAATCGAGCTAGCTTTGGTGGAGCGATTTACAATGATAGAAGCAATGTTGAATTAACTGATAGCAGCTTTTTCAACAACAGTGTAACTAATAGCGGTGGTGCTATTTACAATAGTTTTAATAGTGATACCCAAGCAACTAACGTCAACTTTGTTGCTAATACAGCAATAAATAGCGGTGGCGCAATTTATGATAATGGTAGCAATTCCGTAATTATCGATGGGGTATTCGCTGATAATATTGCCAATTCTGAAGGAGGAGCAATTTTTGGCGATGCCTTTAGTGACAATAAATATACAGTAGCTAATAGTTTGTTCGTCGGTAATATAAGCTCTGCTGGTGGTGCAGTTTATAATCAGGGCAACAGTTCGAGCTTTACTAATAGTACCTTTACCGAAAATATTGGTCGTACTGGTGGGGCAATTATCTTTGCAGGAGATGAAAACGATACCCCTACTGTTACTAATAGTATTATTTACAACAATCGCACCTTTATCAATGACGATCAAATTAGCATTGGAGATACTGAAGCAGTAGTTACCAACAGTCTTGTAGAAGGAGACTTTCCAGGGGAAGATAATATTGATGGCGATCCTAACTTCGTCGATCCTGCAAACTTTGATTATCGTCTAAATACTGGTTCTCCTGCTATTGGTGCGGGCAATAACGATGCCACGACTCTATTCTCTGGAGATACGGAAATCCCGAATATAGAAATCACCGAAGACATCGCCAACAATCCCCGAATCAATGGTGAAGTTGTCGACTTGGGAGCGTATGAGGGTGCTGCCAAAGAACCAGTGCCTACTGAACCGACGATTAGCTCAGAAACTCCCATCGTCTACGTCGATCTTAACGCTAGTGGGGACAATAACGGTGCTTCCTGGGCAAATGCCTATACAGACTTGCAGGATGCGATCAAAAACGCACCTTTTGGCAGTCAAATTTGGGTAGCCCAAGGTACTTATACCCCTACCGCAGGAACAGATCGGGAGGTTAGTTTTGAAGTACCCAACGGCGTGCAAATATATGGGGGATTTACTGGCGAAGAAACTAGTCTTAACCAGAGAGATGTGACTGCCAACACAACTACTCTAAGTGGAGATATTGGTGTAACTGGCAACAGCAGCGATAATAGCGTTCATGTAGTAAATATTAGCGATACTTCCAATAGTTCGGTTCTAGATGGTTTTACCATTAGTGATGGTAATGCTGATGACTTTTCTCTCGGTAACGATGGTGCGGGTATCTATGGCGAGCGTTCTCAGGCAATTTTGAGTAATCTCATTATCAGTAACAATGATGCTACTGATTCGGGCGGAGGAATGTATAGTTTTAGTAGCCTCAATCAATTAAATAATGTCACCTTCAAAGACAACATTGCTAGTAGTGGCGGTGGACTATACAACATTAACAGCGGTTCAATTCTGACAGATACTACCTTTGCTAATAATTCTGCTACTGCTTCTGGTGGGGCAGTTTATAATAGTAACAGCAATATTTTTGTTTCAGAAAGCAGATTCGGTGGCAACCAAGCCGATACCAATGGCGGAGCAATCTACAACAACTTTAACAGCAATATTGTCGTAGATGACGCTGCTTTTAACGGCAATACGGCGGGAAATAGTGGTGGAGCAATTTACAACGATAGCAATAGTCCAGTTTTAACCAACGTCTCTTTTAAAGAAAACACTGCAGTTTCTTCGGGCGGAGCAATTTTTGAAGATTCTGGTGGCGAAGGCAAAGTAGCCAACGGTGTTTTTGATGGCAACATTGCCGAGTTTGGCGGAGGTATTTACAATAACTCTACTAATACTCAGGGAGTCAACCTCACCTTTGCTAACAATAATGCCACCGAGAGTGGTTCGGCGATTTATAGCACGGGTACTGACAATACGACTCCTGTATACAATAACAGTATCTTCTGGGGTAATGTCGGAGGTGAAGATTCTATTGTTAATGATGGTGCCAATACCATTGTCAGCCAGAGTATCGTTCAGGGAGGATATGAAGGCTTGGAAATTATTGATGAAGATCCTGGGTATATCGATCGCGATGAAGGAGACTTGAGAATTTTAGGTAGCTCTCGTGGTATCGATGCAGGTACTCCCGAACCAGTAACTGAAGCAACAGATATTGCAGGTAATTCTCGCATCATTGGTAGCGATGTAGACTTGGGTGCTTATGAATATTATCAGCGGGGAATTGAAATTGATGATGTTACCGTCACTGCTAATTCGGAAACCGCAGAATTTACCGTTAGCTTGGTAAACTATCTCGGTGATTCTGCTACTAGCAGCGAGTCAATTACGGTTGACTATAGTACCGTTGCTAATACCGCTGTCGCAGGAGATGACTTTACTGGTGCTAGCGGTACGCTTACCATCGCCCCAGGCGAAACATCCGCAACTATTGATGTGGCTGTCGATCCAACTGCTGCAGATCTTGACAACCAAATCAGCTTTGGTGTGGTACTAACAGATGCCACCAACGCAGAGATAGTTGACGATCTCGGTGTGGCTTTCTTTGGTGCGGGTGCTAATACATCCGTAGATACGGAAACAGACGAGCCTAATGTTGGTTCCCCTGCTGTCGGTGGAATAACCACAAGTTCTTTGATCGAAACTAGTTCGGTTACCGATATCTAAAAGATCAAAGCTGATTAATCAAGGTGCAAAAAGCGATCGCCTGTATTTCTGTTTAGATTTACCTTGCGATCGCTTTTTTTAGTAGGGTGAAAGACTTCACGCAAAGGTACGAAAAAGTTATTTTTTTATTTAAAGAATTAGATAAGTCCTATTAAAAGAAATTACAATTGTTTTCTGGTCGATTCCCCAAGAGTTAAGGTCAAAGTATCAAGCAATTAATTCAGTTTTTAATTGCTAACAATATTTTAATTTGAGGGTGTAATTATGAGTAATAACGGCATCACGAACACTCGTAACGTAGCAATTGTTGGCCCGTATTCTAGTGGAAAAACTACTTTACTCGAAAGTATTTTATCAATTACTCAAGTAATCAATCGTAAAGGTAGCATCAAAGAAGGCAATACTATAGGTGATAGCTGTAGCGAATCTCGCGATCGCCATAGTAGTGTAGAACTATCTGTTGCTAATACTAAATATCAAGACATTAATTTTACTTTTTTAGATTGCCCAGGGTCAGTAGAATTCACCCAGGAAACTTATAATGCTTTGATTGGTGCGGGAGTTGCGATCGTTGTTTGCGAACCGATTGTCGAAAAGGTTCTTACTCTAGCACCCCTATTCAAATTTCTCGATGATTGGTCGATTCCCCATTTAGTATTTATTAATAAAATAGACCGTAGTTCATATGAGTATCTAGAAATTATTCATGCTCTAGCTGATGTTTCTAGTCGTCCTCTAGTCCCCCAACAATATCCGATTAAGCAACAAGATAGTTGCCTTGGTTATATCGATCTAATATCAGAACAGGCTTATCACTATCATTCTGATAGTCCCGCAGATCCAGTAATATTTCCCCAAGATTTAGCAGCATTAGAACAAACTGCCAGAAATGAAATGTTAGAAACTCTGGCAGATTTTAACGATCGCCTGCTAGAAGAATTAGTCGAAGAGATTGAACCGCCCCAAACAGAAATACTGCAAGATCTCAAGCAAGACCTCAGTGCAGATTTAATTGTACCTGTATTTTTGGGTATGGCAGAACAAGATTATGGCGTACGTCCTTTATTAGATGCCTTGATTAAAGAAGCCCCATCTCCTGAAATTACTGCCCAATATCGGGGTCTAAAAACTCAACCAGAGGGAGGTGATACCATTGCTCAAGTTCTTAAAACCTACTTTACCGCCCAGGGTGGACGTTTATCATTAGTCAGAATTTGGCAGGGACAACTAACCGATGGTATGGTTCTCAACGGCGAGAGAGTAGGTGGAATTTATCGATTAATGGGTCAACAACAAATACCTCTGCAAAAAGCTACTGTCGGTGAGATCGTGGCTTTAGGTCGTTTGGAGACAGCCCGAACAGGATCTACCCTCACTAATATCGAGCAAAATACAGCACCTTTACCCGAAGCAGATCAACTAGTACCCGTCTATGCTTTGGCGATCGCGCCTGAGAAACGCAAAGATGAGGTCAAACTGAGTAATGCTTTGAGTAAATTATTAGCTGAAGATCCTTCTCTGTATTGGGAACAACATGGAGATACTCGTGAAATAATTTTGTGGGGACAGGGAGAGGTACATCTACAGGTGGCGCTAGATCGGCTGCGTCGTAAATATAATTTACCTATGAGTACCCATTTACCAACAGTACCCTACAAAGAAACAATTCGTCGGGCTACCAATTCTCATGGACGCTACAAACACCAAAGTGGAGGACATGGTGCTTTTGGCGATGTCTATTTGGATATCAAACCTCTATCTCGCGGTTCAGGTTTTCAGTTTCATCAAACCATTGTGGGGGGAGTAGTACCCAAACAATATATACCAGGTGTAGAAACAGGTGTCAGAGAATATTTGCAAAAAGGACCTTTAGGTTATCCTGTGGTAGATGTGGATGTTACCTTAACTAGTGGCTCGCATCACTCAGTAGATAGCTCAGAACAAGCATTTAAAAAGGCTGCACGGATTGCTATGAATGATGGCATGAACCATTGTCATCCCGTACTGCTCGAACCAGTACTAGATATCAAAGTATCTGTACCTAATGAATTTACTGCTAGAGCTTTACAGTTGATTACGGGACGCAGGGGACAAATTTTAGGTTATACAAGTATCCCTAACTGGAAAGGATGGGATTCTATTGCGGGTAATTTACCCCAGGCAGAGATGCAAAACTTTATTATCGAATTGCGATCGCTTACTCTAGGAGTTGGTTTCTTTAATTGGGAATACAATCGCCTGCAAGAAGTACCTGAAAAGCTTGCTAGCACTATTTTGACTGCTGATAGTAACAGCAACGAATCAGCCAAGTGATATCGAGTTCGTATCAATAATTACGTGGTAACTAATGTTACACACTAATACGTATTTGTTGAGACTGGCAAAAGGTTAAGAGAAAAAGGAAAAAGGATTTAAGAATCTTTTTTTCTTTTCATACCTTGTTCAAACCAGTGATTTCTCATTGCTAATCTAAAATCTAAAATTTACTTGGCTAGTTGTTCTAATCGAATATTGCCAAAAGGCTCATTCTCTGGCATCTCTTGACAAGCAATAAGTAAAGCGACTAACATAGCAGCGGTAAATAATCGATTGGCGATCGTGACAACTTTACTGGACACAATTCAGTAATTCTCCTATATAATAAGCACCCTACTTCTATGGTGTAGCACTTCAACCGTGATTTTATAGGTAATATTACAGGTTTTAAATTGGCACAATCGGTCAATATGAGAGGAATATTCAACTATCTGTTGTTGATTACTCCAATCAAATAGGTAGGGGCAAATTGCTGTTCGCCCCTACATTTAATTGAGCATCCCAAAAAAATCATCGTCTAGTTCGTAACCAAACAACTGTGCCATCGACTTCAAACGCGATCGCGATGGTATATTCTGCTGTGGTAACCAGTCTGACAGCACGAAAATTTTATTCATTACAAACAACTCCAAAGCCTCTGGGTTAAAAATAATACCTTCACTACGATTAAACTGATGAGGCACTAGCATCGCGGTGTATCGGGCTAATTCTCCTGTTTGCCAGTCCAGTAAAAATGGCAACCAAGGATAAACTGAATCTAATCTGACATACCATAGTCTGATTTCTGGAATCTCGGATAACTCACGGGGATCGTCTGCCTTTCGCTCATAGGCGATCGCAAACTGTAATTGCTGTTCGTAATCTGCAAGCTTAGTATCTTTAATTAAAGGTTCTATTTGGTTTCTGACAGCAGATAAATCTAAATTATTTACAGCTTGAGGATCTAAAGTTATTTTTATAGTCACAATAAATATTACAAAAATAGAGAACAGAATCGTTGTATTAAGCTAAGATTAATTTTACGGTTTCCCGATTAGACATCAATCTATATTTTAAGTTAAAGTGGTAATGACTATGTATAAGTTGTATACGCCAAAACTGAAAGAGTTTCGCCTATGAACGCGAATAAGGTAAACCTAACACCAATAAACTCTCTCGAAGATGCTTTGACCCACTGCCAAGAATTAGGTATGCGAGTTAGTCGTCAGCGTCGTTATATTCTAGAGTTGTTGTGGAACAACGAAAACCACCTGTCTGCTAGAGATATTTACGATTTACTCAATCAAGAAGGCAAGGAAATCGGTCATACATCGGTTTATCAAAATCTTGATGCTCTTTCTGAGAAGGGAATAATTGAATGTGTAGAACGCTCTGATGGTAGGCTATATGGCAATATTAGCGATTCTCATAGCCATGTCAATTGTCTAGATACTCAGCAAATTATTGATTTGCAGATTGAGTTACCAGAATCAATAATCAAAGAAATTGAGGCTCAAACAGGAGTCAAGATTACCGATTATCGGATTGATTTTTTTGGTTATAAAGACGCTACAAAAGCCAAATAAGAAAATCTGGGGTTGCTCAATTGCAATGGGCTATCTAAATTTTTGATTCAATAACGGATAAGCGAACTATTGGCTAAAAAACCAATTTAGTTTAGCTAATTTTTGTAAGCATTAGGCAACGATAACTTGTATTGTTTGTTACTAAAATGAGAAAATAATAAGTCCTTAGCTTTAGCTGAAGCTTTAGCTAAGTTTCAGCGCATTAGTTGCAAAATGTCGAGTGGCGATTCCAAGCAATGCTTTTAACAATTATATGGTGCACAACAAACGCAATAATTATATTTTTATATCTTTGTGTCATCAGATTAAAGATCCCACACAATAGCAAACGCTAAGATAAAACTAACGCAACTAACGTACAAAACTATTAAGCAGTAACTCGTTTCACCTCCTGGTATTTATTTAAGAAGAATATGGTTCAAACTCCTATCAAAACCTCCAAAGTAGAAAAACTAAAAGAACGTAGCAACTTTTTACGGGAACCTCTTTTAACCGAACTCAAACAAGATACAACCCATTTTACAGAAGATGCGATCCAAATTTTAAAGTTTCATGGTTCGTATCAGCAAGACAACCGCGATAACCGAGTTAAAGGTCAAGAAAAAGACTATCAAATGATGCTGCGTACTCGCAGCCCAGGGGGATATGTTCCACCAGAATTATTTTTGACTTTAGATCAACTATCTGAAAAATACGGCAATCATACTCTTCGGGTAACAACTCGCCAAGGATTTCAAATTCATGGAATTTTAAAAAAGAATATTAAGGATGTAATTCAAGGTATTCTCAATAACATGGGTTCTACCCTAAGTGCCTGTGGAGACGTTAACCGTAACGCCATGTCTCCTCCCGCGCCGTTTAAGAATAAGCCAGAGTATCAGTATGCTTTTGAATATGCCAATAATATTGCCGATCTTTTAAATCCTCAAAGTGGTGCTTATTACGAAATTTGGCTCGATGGCGAAAAAGCGATCAGTGCCGAAGAAGCCCCCGAAGTAAAAGCTGCCAGAAAAAGTAAAGGTAACGGGATGATTGTGGAAAACAGTCCCGAACCTATCTATGGCGAGCAGTTTTTGCCCCGTAAGTTTAAAATTTGCGTCACCGTACCTGGAGATAACTCCATTGATGTCTACACCCATGACATTAGCTTAGTGGTGATGACCAACAAAAAAGGAGAACTACAGGGCTTCAATGTTCTTGCTGGTGGTGGTTTGGGTAGAACTCATAATAAAGAAGAAACCTTTGCCCGAATTTCCGATGAACTTGGCTATGTAGATCGAGAAGATGTTTACGATTTGGTCAAAGCCATTGTCGCTACTCAAAGAGATTATGGCGATCGCTTTAACCGTCGTCACGCTCGGATGAAGTATCTAATCCACGATTGGGGAGTAGAAAAATTTAAATCTACGGTTGAAGGATACTTGGGTAAAGAACTCAAACCTTACAAAAAGTTACCTAAGTGGGAGTATCAAGACTATTTGGGCTGGTATGAACAGGGTGATGGTAAATGGTTCTTTGGGATCGGCGTTGAAAATGGTCGAGTAAAAGACGAAGGTGCATTCCAACTCAAAACGGCTCTTAGAGAGATTGTAGAACAGCTAAATGTGCCGATGCGCTTATCGGGTAACCACAACATAATTTTGTGCGAAATTGCGACCGAAGACCAAGAAAAAGTCGAAAACATTCTAAAAAATCGGGGAATTGAAATCGATCCTGGTGCGATCGAACCTTTAACTCGCTACTCGATGGCTTGCCCTGCATTACCCACCTGTGGGCTAGCAGTTACTGAATCCGAACGAGCTTTACCAGGAATAACCGATCGTATTCGGTCATTATTGAATAAACTAGGAATGGTAGACGAACACTTTACGATTAGGATGACTGGCTGCCCTAACGGTTGCGCTCGTCCCTACATGGCAGAACTTGGGTTTGTTGGTAGCGCACCTGAAAAATACCAAATCTGGTTAGGAGGTACACCAAACCAAACTCAACTAGCTCAGCCTTACGAACAAAAAATGCCAATAGGGGATTTAGAAACTTTCTTCGAGCCTATTTTTGTTTTCTTTAAACAAAATCGCAAGTCAAAAGAAAGCTTTGGTTCATTCTGTAGTCGTGTTGGGTTCGCTGCCATTCGCAATTTTGCTGCAAACTACACCATAGGAAGTTACATGGATACAGATACTACTAAACGCAAGTTTCGCAAAAACCAACGTCGCGTTAGTGTTCCCGATGAGGTTTTTCCCCAATTAAAAGAAATTGCTCAAAAAGAAGGTAGACCAATGAATCAAATTATTGCTGATGCCTTAAGTGACTATTTCACCAAAAGTAAAGAAGCTTGAGTCTAATCATTTTAATTTTTATTGATTAGAATTAGCTAAAATCGGTCGAGACTATCTTATGATAGTCTCTTTATTTTTTTAGGTGGTTAAGGAGTAGGGTGTGAATAACAAAGGTTTAGCTAAATATTTATCCAAATTATGTTTATCTTTCGGTTTGGCAGCGACAATAACTGCCTGTGGTAGTTCCACTACCTCTACTAGTCAGCAAGATAGTAGTACTCTCAAACTTCTTTACTGGCAAGCCCCAACAATTCTCAATCCGCACCTCTCCACAGGATTTAAAGATGCCGAAGCCAGTCGTATTAGTTTAGAACCTTTGGCTAGTTTTGATAATGAAGGTAATTTAGTTCCATTTTTAGCAGTAGAAATCCCCAATACAGAAAATGGTGGCGTAGCAGCAGATGGGAAGTCTGTTACTTGGAACCTCAAGCAGGATGTAAAGTGGTCTGATGGACAGCCTTTTACTGCAGCCGATGTAGTTTTTACCTATCAATTTCTTAGTAACCCCAAGGTAGGTGCAACCTCGGCAGGTGCTTATCAGGTAGTCGAAAGTGTTGAAGCGATCGATGAATATACAGTAAAAATAAATTTTAAAGAGGTCAATCCCGCTTGGTCGTTAGTGTTTGTCGGCGGCGAAGGAATGATCTTACCCAAGCATATTTATGAATCTTATAATGGTGCAAATGCAAGGGAAGCACCAGCAAATCTCAAGCCTGTCGGTACGGGTGCGTATCGGGTCACGGACTTTCGACCAGGGGATACGGTAATCTATGAGCCCAATCCCGAATTTCGTCAGGTAGAAAACTTGGGTTTTGAGAAAATAGAATTAAAGGGTGGTGGTGATGCTACCTCCGCAGCCAGGGCGGTATTGCAGACGGGAGATGCGGATTTTGCCTACAATCTCCAGGTAGAAGCCCCAGTCTTAGAGGAATTAGAAGCAGCAGGGCAGGGAGAAGTAGTATCTAATTATGGGGCGTTGATGGAAAGAATTATTATTAATCATAGCGATCCTAACAAAGTTGCCCCTTCGGGAGAACGTTCTAGCGTCGATTTTCCACATCCCTTTTTGAGCGATCGCCAGGTGCGAGAAGCCTTTTCTCTAGCAGTCAATCGCGACATTATTGCCGAACAGCTATATGGTATTACTGGCAAAGCCACTGCCAATTTTTTGGTAGCGCCACCTGAATATGCTTCTGGTCACACCAGCTATCAATACGATCTCGAACAGGCAAAGCAACTATTGGATCAAGCTGGATGGAAAGATACTAACGGTAACGGTACTAGAGATAAAAACGGTACAGAAATGCAAATCGTGTTCCAGACTTCCGTTAATTCTTTGCGCCAAAAAACTCAAACGGTTGTTAAACAAGGACTACAGTCAATTGGGGTCGGTGTAGAACTAAAGAGTATCGATCCTGGGGTTTATTTTTCTAGTGACTCTAGCAACAATGACACAGTAGAGCATTTTTATGCGGATCTACAAATGTATACTACGGGCAATACTATTCCCGATCCTGGTACATATATGAATTTTCAGACTTGCAACCAAATTCCTCAAAAAGCTAATAATTGGTCGGGGGACAATAATTCTAGATACTGCAATCCCGAATATGATCGTCTGTGGCAATCTGCTAGTCAAGAATTAGACTCAGATCAACGTGCCAAGCTATTTATTGAAATGAACGATCTTTTAGATCAAGATGTAGCGGTAATTCCTTTGGTGCATCGAGCAGATGTTATGGCTTTTGGTAGTAATTTGACTGGTTATAAGCCGACAGCTTGGGATATGCGAACTTGGGATATTATGAACTGGAAACGGAATTGATCTTAAGTCTGGTTCGTATCGATTATCGAGCTTTTTATTCTAAAAAAAGTATTAAATAGAATTTAGCGTTAAAGTATGTGTGTTTCTTCTGTAGGAGAAAAGTGATTTAATTTTTGACAGCAAAGTACTTATATCAAAAGGTTTATAACAAAGTTCATCAGCACCAACTAGATCTTGCTTTTGAATTTCATTATTGGCGGTTAGTATCAGGATTAATGTTTTGCTTAAATTACAACTAGCTTTAGCACGCTCGATCAACTCCAAGCCAGACATCCCAGGCATCATTAAATCTAAAATAATTAGGTCAGGACAAGTTTTCTCGATCTCAGCTAATCCCTCTTGGCCACAGCTAGCTAAACGAACCTGATGTCTCTCGACACTAAGAATGAGCTGCATTAAGAGCAAATTGTCTTCATTATCGTCTATAACTAAAATATTTTTGCTCTTTGTATCTTTCATTAACCCAAGCTCAGTTGTTTCATTTGTCGCGTAACTAACTGTTTTATATTAAGTTTTTAAATAAATTTATTCATCTACACACAGATACAATTAAATTTTGAATTTACCATCATTTTGCCTTAGATATATCAAAGTATATATATCTAAAGTACAACAGTATTCACAGCTTTACTTAATTTAGTGTTGGTCTAGGCACAAACGTGTACTTAAATATTCCCAATGCAGACATCAATAACCAAATTTATAATAGTCCAATAATTGTCCATTAATTTAGTATCCCCAGATTGCCAAAGTCATCCCAGGATTATAAATGTTGACAAACATAGTTTTGCCATCTGGGGCAAAGCAGATACCGGCAAATTCGCTAGCATTTAAGGCATTACGAGCTATTTTATAATAGCTGCCTTCTGGAGTAATACCGATCAAAAACTGTTCATCTTTGCCATCTTCGCACACTACCAAATCTCCAAAAGGAGCTAAAGTTAAATTATCGGGATAGTCTAGAACACCCGCGCCAGGAGATTCTACAAATAACTCCACAGTATCTTTCGCCAGATTGTAGCGAAATATTTGTCCTACCTGGGCTGCACCACCATTAGTGGCAGTCCAATACAATTCTCCGTTGGCATAGCACATCCCTTCTCCGCGTCTAAATACGGCTGCGCCTTTTTGTTGTGCTTCGTAACGCAAGGTGTCGTGTTCGGGATCGACATCCTCTAGCTGTACCCAAGATACCTGTTGCGGTTTGCCGATGGGGAAATTAGTTCCCGTATCGACTCTGGGTACATCAGCAATGATCATTGCTTCTAAAGTACCGCCTGCAAGCAAATTTTTGGGTCGATTGGGACGAAAACGATAAATACAGCTATCAACGCGATCCTCGGTTTGATAAATATAACCTGTTTTAGGATCAGTGGCGATCGCTTCATGACGAAATCGACCCATAGCCACTAAAGGAACAGGCTTGGCTAACCTTCCTTTTGCAGGTACTTCAAAGTTATAGCCATGTTTTTGCTCTACCTTGCCCCAGTGGGGTAAAACCTGCTCTAAACTATATCCTGGTGGCGGATAAGGAGTAGAGATTTCTTCCTCGCAGCTAATCCACGAACCCCAAGGAGTTGTTCCCCCCGCACAGTTACGGTTTGTTCCTGCTAGAGAAAGATAATGTTCGAGCAAATTGCGCTCGCGATCTAACACTAGAGTTGTTGTTCCTCCCGAACAACTTTTGTCATATTGAGGAATAGTATCCCCCAGTTTATTTACTGCTTGCAGTGGATGAACTTCATGGTTTCTCACCAAAATTGTCCGTCCCTTTTTTCCAGCAAATGCAGCCATGCCATCATGTTGATTTGGCACAGTATGACCATCGCTCATTTTTGCTCCTACGGGGGAAATAATCTGATACTTGAATCCCGCAGGAAGATCTAAAATCCCTTGAGGATCGGGTACAAGTGCGCCTATTTTATCGGCAAAAGCAATCCTTCCTTCCGCTAAATTAGTATATAAATTCTTGAGGGGTGTCGCCAAAACTGCCCCACCCACACCAACACCTGCTAAAGAGAAAAACTTTCTTCTAGATAAAGACACAACTAGTTCGTAGTAACTATATCCGTTAATATAACTTACCCACCCTATATTCTCTACGGTTGAGATACTCTCAAAAACGAACAATCAATCAAATCTACCACTTTCATAAGTTAGGCTTTGAAAGATTCATTTTCCTCAGTATTAAATATGAATAGATCTGCTAAAAGCTTATTCCTAAAATCTTTAATCACGATTAGTGTGGGGCTAACGTACTTTACTCTAACAGCAATCAGTAAGAGTCATCCTTTATTAGCAGTGAGAGATCGCCAATACGACACTTTAGCAGATTTTCCTAATCCCAAAGACGAACAAAAATATCGCTCGATTATCGCTCGCGCCAAGCAGAATAATCTGGATAACTCATCAATGAGCAATATTATCCAGACAGTTGCCCACCAGTTTCTTGGTGCAGAATACAAAGCAGGGTTACTGGATCGATCTCCTCAAGAAACTCTAATTATTTCCCTCAGACAATTTGATTGTATGTTATTTATCGAAACCGTAGTGGCGATCGCCAATAATATCAGTCAAGCAGAATTTAGTTATCAAGCCTTTAGTAACGAAGTAGAAAACAAACGTTATTGGAATGGCAAAATGAACGGCTACTGCACTCGTTTACACTATTTTTCAGACTGGATCGAAGATAACCAACGCAGAGGCAACGTCGAAAATATTACACGACAACTAGGAGGCATTGATACCACTAAAAAAATCAATTTTATGACTACCCATCGCAGTAGCTATATCAATCTCAAACAGAGTGACGCCAACTTCAAATGTATCGCCTCAGTAGAAGCTAGCCTATCTGAAACCTTCAACTATATTCCTACTAAAAACATTAGCCAGATTTCCCCCCAACTTCAGCCAGGAGACATCATCGGCGTAGCCACCAACATCAAAGGACTAGACTTTACCCACACAGGATTTGTTTACCGTCAACCCAATGGTAAAATTGGTTTAATTCATGCTTCCCCCGCAGGTAAAGTAGTGATTGCCCCAGACTTACAAAAATATATAGCCAAAGTCAGTAATGCGATCGGCATTGTCGTTACTAGAGCCAATCAACCATAAAATTAATGATCGATCATTAATTGTCAAATTATGGACGAGGGAATTTAGAAGCTGCGGGAAAATGTTTTACGGGTTCGTTTTGCAACGCTTTGAGCATAAAAGAACGCCATACAGGTGCAGCATAATCACCTCCTGTAATACCTTTACCCATACTCTGATAGTTATCGTTACCCACCCACACAGCAGTTGACAATTGGGGTACATAGCCCACAAACCAAACATCACGCTCAGAAGATGTGGTACCCGTTTTACCTGCTGCGGGACGACCAATATTAGCTTTTTTCCCTGTTCCTCCAGGTTCTAAAACTCCTTTGAGCATAGTGGTTAAATTTGCTGTTGCCCAAGGATCTAATAGCTGTTTAAGTTTGGGAGTATTATCTAGCAAAATATTCCCCTTACTATCTGTCACCTGTAAAATAACCGTAGTATCAGAGTGCCAACCATTATTAGCAAAGGTAGCAAACGCCCCAGCCATTTCTAAAGGAGTCACGCCAATCGAACCCAAAGGTAAAGAAATTACTGGCTGCATGGGGCTTTTAATACCCAGTTGGCGACAGATTTCAATTACTTTATCCAGCCCTACATCCTTACCAAGCTTAACTGCAGGAATATTACGAGACTGGCTGAGAGCTTTGGATAAAGGCATTAACCCAGCAAAATCTCCTTTACCACCATAATTTTGCGGTTTATAAATTCCCCCTGGAACGCGGTAGGTTACAGGTGCGTCATTAATAGTCGTTCCTGGGCTATACTTGCCACTTGCCAAAGCAGTATAGTAAACAAAAGGTTTGAAAGAAGAACCAGGCTGTCGGCGAGACTGTACCGCTCGATTAAACTGACTTGATTTGTAGTCAACTCCGCCTACTAATGCCTTCACAAAATGGGTACGAGGATCTACTGCGGCTAATGCTATCTGATCGGCTTTGAGCCCCCAACGTTGTAGCATCTTATGGCTTTCTTGGATGGATTCTTCCGCCATCTTCTGAAAATCCATATCAACAGTTGTCTGAACCCGAATTCCTCCCTGTCGGACTTTTTCTGATCCAAACAGTTCTTCTAACTCCCTGGTTACCGCTTCGGTAATAAAAGGAGATTTACTTCTACGCCATGCAGTTGGTTTACCTACTAGCAATTTTGCTTGTAAAGCGTCTTGTTCTTCTTCGGGAGTAATCCAATTAAGAGTACGCATCCGCGCCAAAACTTGTTTTTGTCTCTTTTTAGTATTGCTATAGTTTAAAAAGGGGCTGTACTGCTCTGGAGCTTGAATTAAACCAGCTATTACCGCAGCTTCGGCTAGATTTAATTCCGCTGCACTTTTATTAAAATAACTTTCCGATGCAGTTTGAATACCGTAGTTGTTGTGACCCCAATAAATATTATTCAGGTACATTTCAAGTATTTCATCTTTAGAAAATACCTGTTCGATCCTAATCGCTAAAATAGCCTCTGCTAGTTTACGACTAAAGGTACGTTCGCGAGTTAAAAAAAGATTTTTGACTAACTGCATCGTGAGAGTCGAAGCCCCCTCGGAAACTCCCCCTTTTCTGTAGTTAGTTAAGGCTGCACGACCTATACTATAAGGATTTAGTCCATTATGACGATAAAAATTACTATCTTCAATCGCCACCACTGCTGTCTTGAGGTGAGATGACATTTGCTCAATAGTGACATTTTCTCGATTGGCTTCCCCATGTAGGCTAGTCATCAGTCGCCCTTTAATATCGTAAACATAGCTTGTTTCAGCAGGAACGTAATCGCGCAATACTCTCACGTCGGGAAGATTACGGAAACTAATCGCCAAACCGACTAAACCACCAGCAGCAACGGCACTAGTAATCATCGTAATGCCCAACACAGTACCTCCTGCAGCTTTAGCTACACCAGAGAGGAATGAAAATGCGATCGCTTGGGTGTTTTGAGGTTCTGGTTTCTGTAGCATGATTTCAGAAGACACGGTATTTTGATTTCCTCCAACAGAGCATTACAAGCAATGGTTTAAACTACCTCAAACTAACTCAAGATAAAACTATATTTCGTGTAAGAATAACGAATTTTGAGTTTAGATTGATAATTGTAGCAATAGTTATTGTCTATTTAGAGATAAAAAAACCTCGGTTAGTTAGCCGAGGTTTAAAAATTCAGGAGAAATCAATGTTGACTAAGCCGCGCTTTTAGGACGTATCATCAACGTATTAATTTATGTAAATTAATGTAACAAAAAAGCTATATATTTACAAGGTACAGGTACATATACGTAGAGTAAGACACGCTTATAGGTAAACTACTCAAATAGGCGTTGGTGGTTTGAGTAATTGACTACAAAACAATACTGTTCTTAGTTCTTAGCTTTCAGAAGTTATATATTTTTAATTGCCAAACAAAATATATTTAGCATTACCTAATTTACCAAAGCCCCTAACTAAACTATTGCATCTTTTAGCCAATGATTATTGCCATTACTGCTTTGAAGGGAGGAGTGGGAAAAACCACCACTGCCATACATTTAGCAGCATATTTACAAACCCTAGCACCAACATTACTAATTGATGCGGATAAAAATCGCTCTGCATTAGTATGGTCGAAAGAAGACAAACTACCTTTCTATGTGGCATCTCAAGCAGGTTCGCCTGGTTTGATCAAGAAGTTTACTCACATTATTATTGATACTCAAGCTAGACCAGAACCCGAAGAACTAGAGGATTTAGCCGAAGGCAGCGATTTACTAATTTTACCCACTACTCCCAACCATCTCGATCTTGATACGACGGTTAAAGCAGTAGAGCTACTCAAGAATCTAAATGCTAACTATAAGGTATTGTTAACCAAAGTAGATTCTCGCACCAAAAACGGCAAAGAAGCCCGAAAATTTCTCGAAGATGCAGAATTACCCTTGTTTAAAGAAGAGATTCCTTTATTAGTCGCTTTTCAAAGATCTCCCAGTCGTGGAGTTGTCGTTCATGATTTTCCCGATCGCCGTGCTAAAATTGGCTGGAATAGATATAAAGCTGTAGGCAAGGAAGTTGCTGAAATTATGAAATAATTTTCTATTTCTTACAGGCAATTACAGCATAAAAAGGATCGCCTCCTCCCACGCCCATCATTTGTAGTATAGGAGGCATCGAAGATTGATGTACTACTATTTCAGGTTCGGTAAAACCATTTACCGACTGAAAATATTGCCTTACTAAGTTAACTCGCTCTGTATCTGCACTATCGCGCCAAGCTGCGATCGCTTTTTGGTAAAACATCCGATTAGAAAAGCTAATAATTACCAAGCCATTACGCTTGAGAACGCGATATATTTCGGATAAAACTGCTTCAGGATATTGTAAATATTGGATAGATACAGTAATTAATACTGCATCAAACTCGCCGTCTTCTAAAGGTAGTTTGGGTTGTTGATTTAAGTTTTGGACAAAATAGCTATCTAATTGGGAATTTTTGGCTAATTCTGACTCATTCATGCCATGTCCCACTACACGAGCATACTCGACATCTGTGGGTAAATGAGATACCCAACTACTCATTAAATCTAAAATGTGACTGCCAGGCTGCAATTTCTCTCGATATAAATTAGTCAGGCGATCAATAAAGCGATCATCAACATGAGTAACAAATCTAGGGTAGTCGTAAAAGTTCAGATCGTTGGTGTCGTCTAATTTAGTTCTTTGCTCTGGACGTAGCATACAAAAAAGTATTTTATATTCCGATAAATTATGTTGAATTGTAACGTTTTCTGAGCTAGAAAGCTATGGCGTAAAAGACGAAAAAGATAGCCTAACTAACAACTGTACGGACGAAAGGTCGTTCACCTTTAACAACTAATAACTAATTTATTGTGTCAAATATTCAGGTGTCATACTACGGAACATTTTTTAGATTTAGGAGTCTTATTATCAATTAACTAATAAAACTAATTAAGTTTACTTGGCAAAATCGCAACTAAAAAACGGTAGTCGAGTTAAGGAATTCTCTAGGATGGCAAATCAAGAACATTTAGCATTAATCGAGCAAGGATCAGCGGTATGGAATAAATGGTACAACAAAAATAGAAGAGTAATTCCTAACTTAGCTAAAGCTAATCTTAGTGGTCTGAACTTGACTGGTATTAACCTCAAGAAAGCTGATTTAACCGATGCTAATTTAAGTTATACCAATTTGACTAAGTCTCAATTAGTCAATGCTAACTTAAAAGGAGCGAATTTTTTAGAAGCCAACTTAGAAGACGCTAATCTTAGAGGTGCCAACTTAGATTACGTTATTTTTGCCAGAGCAAAACTCAATGCTAAAACTATAATGGCTCTCAAAAGTCGTCATGTTTACGACATTGTTAATGGTCTAGTTGAAGACAAAAATTTTAACGGAATTGATTTAAGAAATACCAATTTATTTAGTGTCGATCTTAGTCATGCGGATCTTAGTAATGCTAAGTTAAGAAATGCTAATTTGACTAGTGCTAATCTTAGTCATGCCTATTTATTTAAAGCAGATCTAAACCAGGCTAATTTGCAGAATGCCGATCTTAGAAATGCTTATCTTAGTCAAGCAAATCTAAGTTATGTCTATCTTAATGGAGCTTTGTGTTGTGGAACGTATTTTAAAAATGCAGAGCTTAAGTTTGCTAATCTAAATCAGGCTCAGTTTAGTCGCAAAACTATGATCGATCTCAAATGGTATTCAGTTTGGGAAATTGTTAATCATGGTGCAGTCAGAAAAAATCTTAGTGGTATTGATTTGAGTCATGCTAATCTCCAGGGAGCAGATTTAAGCGAAGCCAATCTAACCAATTCTAACTTGAGTCATTCTATTTTACGTTACGCTAAGCTTGATCGCGCCAATCTAACCAATACAGATTTAGCAGGTGCCAATGTCAAAGGTGTCGACTTAGAACAAGCTAATTTGAAAGGAACAAAACTAAAATCGATAGTAGGTAGGGAGCTAAATACGAGATCGTCTATAGAACAGTCTTCTCCAACTGCATCTAGTAATGTCATGGTCAAAGAAAGACCAACTACCATTCAGGTTGCGACTCAGACTTCTTCTCCCACTTCAGAATTATCGCTAGACAAAGATCGAGATAAACCTAAAAAACGTACCAATATCTTGGGATTATTGCTGTTAGCAATACTTGCTTCAATAGTTGCGGGCTGCTACACTTTTGTTTCTCAAGATCCTAGTTTTTACTGGCAAAAATTCTTAGAAAAAGCTCAACCTTGGAAAAGTAAAGTCGAGCAGCTAATTCCTCTCAATTAAGATCAAGTATCTATTATTAATATTCACTAAAAAAGCAGCCTCGTAGACTAGTTAAAGCTGCTTTTTTAGATTGTTTATTTAATGTAAATTGAATTCTAGATCAAACTATACTCAATATAAGAATCACTAAAGTTGATAATTTCTAAAGTTCCCCAAGATTCTAAATCTTTAATGTAGTTCCAATTTTGCTTAGTATTTTTAATTTTACCTAGTAGTTTATTTTTGGTTTGTCTGGCGTTGTTTCTAAGAACGTAGATATTCATAAATGATGACTTTTTTGACTGATATACACGATATTTACCAATATCAATCTCAGTATAAATACGAATGGTAAATTAACAGAAAAGTCTAATTTATCTGTATGATAGAGCTACATTATGTAACTAAATACTGAGTAATTTAATAGTTTTTATTTAAATAACTTACATTTGATAACTATTTGGATAGTTATTTAAACTTTGAAAATATACTACAAAAATATAAGTACAAAAGTTCTAAGTATAATGTTACACACAAAGATGAAAAAATGAGATGTGATTTTTAATCTAAAAAAAACTGGTAAGTCATTACAACTCACCAGTACAATTGCTAATTAATTGAGAAAAATTGCTTATTCCTTATCTTCAATTACCTGATCGATTAAACCGTATTCTTTAGCTTCGTAAGCAGACATAAAATAATCGCGATCAGTATCTTTCTGAATTTTTTCGATGGACTGTCCTGTATTGTCAGCCATCATTTGATTCAACTGATCGCGGATGCGTAAGATTTCTCTAGCTTCAATATCAATATCTGTTGCCTGTCTGCGTCCTTGAACACCACCTAAAGGCTGGTGAATCATGATTCTAGAATGAGGTAGTGCTAAACGTTTACCTTTTGTACCACCACACAATAGAAATGCTCCCATAGAAGCAGCCAAACCAACACAGATAGTGACAACTTCTGATTTAATATGACGCATTGTGTCATAAATCGCTAAACCAGCAGTTACCGAACCACCAGGAGAGTTGATATAAAGATAGATTGGTTTGCCAGGATCTTCTGAATCTAAGTACAGCAGATAAGCAATTATCTGATTTGCTAACTGATCGTCAACGCCTCTTCCTAAAAATATAATTCGCTCAAGACTTAGGCGAGTATAGATACTAATCCATTCACTATATTGTTGACCAGGAAGTTGATAGGGGACTTTCGGAACACCAATGGGCATAAATTTTTTACCTTATTTAAAAATTACGTTTGTTTTAAGTCAAAGTAGAAACAGGGGTGGGTAAGTCGCTAGTACTTTCTAAAACCTTATCAATCAAGCCATATTCTTTAGCTTCTTGAGGAGTCATGTACAACATACGGTCAGTATCTTTTTCCAATTTTTCAATTGGCTGACCAGTATTTTGGCTAAAAATTTCTAAGATAGCTCGCTTATTTTCAATTACTTCTTTAGCTCTAATTTGAATATCAGTAGCTTGACCCCGCGCACCGCTTCGAGCTTGGTGAAGAATAATCGTACCATTGGGCAAACTAGCACGATAGCCTTTTTCTCCTGAAGAAAGAATCATGGCAGCAGTACCCATTGCTTGACCGACGCAGATGGTATGTATGGGTGGTTTAATGTAAGACATCGTATCGCAAATAGCAAAAGCTTCAGTCTCAAAGCCAATCGCGTCACCACCATACCAAGAAGTACCAGTAGAGTTGATATACATGGTGATCGGCTTATCAGGATCGTCAAATTGGAGATATAACAACTGAGCCACAATTAATTCTGTGACATCTACTCCCATTCGCGCCTTATTTTCATCGGATGAAACTAAAGGCAGTCCGAAATAAACAATGCGCTCTTTTAATAGTAGGGATTCTAGATCTGGGGGCGGAGTACGATAGTTACCACCGCCACCGCCTCTATAGGGTGCTTGTACTGCCTTAATTGGTGAGTCCATAGTGTCTTTAGTTAAATTTACCTCTTACGTTATATTGTTATCTACCAGGACAAACTGATAGCAAAACAATCAATAAGCTTTAATTATTGCTTCGATTTCGAGGTTAGTAAAATGATTTTAACGCATCTATACTGTCAGGTTTTAGCTGGTTTAATAGATTAAAACCGAACTACAACCGAACCGCCCCGATCATTTATCAGTTTATTTAACGAAACTATGGCTAGAACGATCGCCCTTATTGCTCACGATGATAAAAAGGATGACATGGTAGATTTTGCCCGCCGTCATCAACCTTTGCTATCTCGTTACCATCTGATCGCTACAGGAACGACAGGAAAACTAATTAAAGAAGCTACTGAACTGGAGATAGAACCCATGGCATCGGGTCCCCTTGGGGGAGATACTCAGATTGCTGCCAAAGTTGTTGCAGGAGAAGTACTGGCGGTTATTTTCTTGATCGATCCTCTCAATGCTCAACCCCACGAACCAGATATTCAGGCACTGCTACGGGTTTGTAATGTTCATTTAGTTCCTTTGGCAACTAATCTCGGAACAGCAAATGCGATCGCCACCAGCTTTGCTCAGAGTTTGGTAGCTCATCTGATCTTTAATCCTGTATCAGGAGGTGGTAACGGCAAACAGGATCTTGAATTTATTAAGCAGATGCTCGAACCCCATTTACATTTGGAGGTTCATTTAACTAGTGCAGATATCGATCCTCAAGAACTAGCAGTTCAGGCGATCGCACAAGAGGCAGATTTAATTATTGCTTCTGGGGGAGATGGTACGGTTTCTGCGGTAGCAGGAGCATTAATTGGCACAGAAATTCCGTTGGGGATTATACCTAGAGGTACAGCAAATGCTTTTAGTATGGCGTTAAATATTACTCAACAAATCGGTCAGATGCGGCGGGCATGTGAAATTATTCTAGCGGGAAAAACCAGAGTAGTAGATGCAGCACGCTGTAATAAATTACCCTTAATTTTGTTGGCGGGAATTGGTTACGAAGCAGAAACCATTGAAAAAGCCGATCGCGAGGCTAAGAATCGTTGGGGTTCGCTGGCTTATATTATGGCTGGTTGGCAACAGCTAGACGAGCAAAAGTTATTTGAGGCGGAAGTAGAAATTGAGGGAGAAACCAAAACCTTTCAAGCAGGAGCAATTACGGTAGCTAACGCTGCACCTCCGACTTCGGTATTAGCTCAAGGAATTGGGGAAGTAGTGGTGGATGATGGGTTGTTGGATATTACGATCGCTACAGTAGATAACAAGCTTCAGGCAGTAACTACTCTCTTTAGTATGTTGGGTGCTGCCTTGATTAGAACTAGTGCAGAGTTAGATAATATCATTCACGTGCGAGCTCGTCAGGTCAAAATATCGGCTTCTCCCGCCCAAAAAGTAGTCCTCGATGGCGAAATTATTGGCAATACTCCTTTAGAAATTGAATGTTTCCCTCAAAGTTTAGTTGTATTTGCCCCAATCAATGAAAACCAGAAATCAAGAGATAATTAATCATGAGCGATAACTGGGATGCGTCCCGAATAGAACAAAAAATTAGCATCAATTTTAAATATGATGAAACTCTCCGTTTGGCATTGATTCATCCTTCTTATGCTAAGTTAATTGACGAGCCAGAAATCAACAACCAGCGTTTAGAATATCTTGGCGAAACCATTTTGAATTTAGCCATTGTCGATTATATCTTTGAGAACTTTTCTCACTTTCAAGTTGGTAAACTCAAAGCCTTACTAGATAAGTTAACCGAAACAGAAAGACTAACTAAGCTTTGGTACGATCTGCAGTTGGGGGAAGTTTATCCTTTTCTGGGGTTAAAAGAAGAACGACATCGCCTCCGAGTCAAGCGCAGTAATCCTTTTGAAAAGGCACTGAAAGCATTAGTCGGGGCAATCTATATTGATCGCGGTTTTTCCCAGACGCGCAATTGGCTACAAAAGCATTTAATTGTTCCCCTATTAAAAAAATATCTCAAGCCAGAATTAGAACACGATCCTTCTGCCAAACATCTTGATTTTATAGGTAATGCTTTATTAAATGCGATCGCCGTAGATTATTTGTATCGTCATATTCTTTATGCTAGCCCCACTAATCTCAAGTCTTTAGCTAAAAAGCTAACCTCGAAAGAGAGTCAAACTAAATACATCAAGCAAATACCAGACGAGGTTTGGTCGGATATAACCCCAGAGAAAAAGCCCAAGTCGGGTAAGACTTTAGTCGCCACAGCATATATTAATTTGAACAACGAGAATAGTAAAAGTAGCTTTCGTAAAACCAGTGAGTTAATTACAAACTATGGCTTGGATGATGATGACGTGATGAAGGATGCGATCGCATTATTACTCAAAGACGGTAAACCCCAAAAATGGATTATTCATAACGTCATGGGCTATCCCAGTAATAAATACAATGAGGGAAGAGAAAAGTTTCACGAATTAGTAGATAAATCCAATGACTAATAACCAATAACGAATAACTAATAACGAATAACTAATAACTAATAACTAATAACTTTTCAAGCAAGCTAATCACATCAGACGTTTAGTGTGATAACCTGCTGTTACTGATAAATACTGCATTGCCCGCATGAATGATGTTACCGTAGTTAATGGAAATGGAATCTCAAGTGAAGAAATTGTCGCTGCGCTGGAGATTCCCGCAGATTTTAATTTTGAGCTACCAGATCCTGAAGATGAAGAGATTCGCGAGTCAGATTTCCGCGAAAAACTAGATAATATTTGGCAGATATGCGATCGCTTTGACTTGCAGACAGATATTTGGCGGGGGCGAGTTTTGAGATCGATTCGCGATCGCGAAAAGAAAGGCGGAGAAGGTAGGGGTGCGGGGTTTCTTAACTGGCTCAAAGATCGAGAAATTACTAAGTCTCAAGCTTATGCCTTGATTCAATTAGCCAACAGTGCTGATACGTTACTAGCAGATGGGATGCTAAACCCCGATACGATTAACAACTTTAGCAAACGGGCATTCGTCGAAACTGCTAATTCTGCTCCCGAAGTTCAACAATTGGTTAGCGAAGCTGCTCAAAAAGGCGATCGCATTACCCGTCGAGAAGTTAAGCAACTGTCGGATGAATGGACTGCGATGAGTTCGGAATTGTTACCCGATGAGATTAAGGAAAAGGCAGCAGAAGGCTCTTTACCCGCCCGTCATCTAGCCCCATTGGTGCGGGAGATGGAGAAGTTACCCGACTCTCATTTAATTGAAATTAAGCGGGAAATTGCCGAAAGTCCCGATATTGATACGGTTAAAATGATGACCTCCGAGGCGAAGAATTTAGCCAAATATCTCGATGCTGCTGCCCAGGTACAAACCTTACGGGATAAGCCAGTAGATGTGGAAATGGCATTAGAAGAAGCCTTGAGACTCGACTGCATCAATACCGCCGCAGATTTGGTTAAACAAGCCTCCACCCTAGAGCAAACCGTAGGCAAACTTTATACTACCTGGAAACGGATCACTAATGTGGCAGATCGTCTGTATGTCGAAACTGGCGCATCTAATCCTAACCTGCGATCGCTTTTAACCTGTATGGAATCTTTAACAGGGGATATTATTGAAGTACCCCTAGATGAAGAAGGCGATCGGATCGTACGCTTGAAGGTGATGAGTGAGGATCTCAATCCTGTGATTAACAATTGATCATTGATAACTAATCATTGATAATGATTGATAGTAGTTGGTAATTGATAATTGAAAACAGAGTTCGATCGCAAAGTAAAAAATGCTCGTGATTATCACTGGCGATATTGGGTAAATGTGCCGATTTATCCCTATAGCAAAAAACGTACTATTCGCCAGGAAGTACTCAAGGATCTGATTTGGACTTTCGATCAGCTTCAGGGCATCTTTTATGTAGTTGTGCCGATTCGGATGACTGTTATTAAGCTAGAATCTGGGGGTTTATTGGTTTATGCCCCTGTTGCCCCTACTCCTCAATGTCTGCGATTGATGCAAGAGTTGGTAGAACAGCATGGAGATGTTAAATATATTATCTTACCGACTATTTCAGGACTAGAACACAAAAATTGTGTTGGTCCTTTTTCCCGTAAATTTCCTCAAGCAACAGTATATGTCGCACCTAATCAATGGAGTTTTCCCGTTGACTTGCCCCTCAGTTGGTTAGGCTTTCCCCCCAAGCGTACTTATGTTTTACCCGCAGATAGTAGTCAAACACCCTTTGCTGATGAGTTTGACTACGCTATTTTAGGCGATATAGATTTGCGATCAGGTCAATTTGAAGAGGTAGCATTGTTACACAAGCGATCGCAAACTCTCCTCCTTACCGACTCAATTGTTTCGATTCCCAATAAACCGCCCAAAATTGTCGAAGAAGATCTCTATCCTCTCTTGTTCCATGCTAGAGACAGCGCAGCAGAAGCGATCGCCGATACCCAAGGTAATCGCATTCGCGGTTGGCAAAGAATTTGCCTATTTGCTATGTATTTTCGCTCTAGCGTCTTAGAAGTACATGGTTTGGGTAAAACTCTTCAAGATGCCTGGCGATCGCCTAATAAGTCGCCTCAAGCTTACTGGGGTTTATTTCCCTTCGACTGGCAACCCAATTGGCAAGACTGTTTTGAAACTCTACGAGGTAATGGTCGTTTATTGGTTGCACCCATCCTACAAACCCTGATTCTCAACCGCGCCCCCGAAGAAACTATAAAGTGGGCGGATAAAGTTGCTAGTTGGAATTTTAATCGCGTTATTGCCTGTCATTTTGATGCCCCCGTAAGTGCTAGCCCCGCAGAATTTCGCCAAGCCTTTGCTTTTTTGGAATCAGATGCAGCTTATGGATCGAATTTACCCGACGCAGATTTGCAGACTCTCAAGAATATTGATGCCGTACTTTATAAGTCTAGACTCGTGCCACCACCAAAAAACAATTGAAAGATTTATAGCCTGGAATTAAAGTTTTTTAAAATATGCGATCGCGATTTATGTCACTCCTAAATTTATTTCAGTTCATACTTTGAAAAAAATCGATAGTATTCTTTAATGCAGTTACAAAAGTATCAATTTCTTGGCGAGTATTGTAGAAATATAAGCTAGCCCTAGCACTACCCGAAGCATTAAAAATACGGTGCAATGGTTGGGTACAATGATGTCCAGAGCGAATGGCGATACCATCGTGATCTAGCAGGGTAGCTAAATCGCTGGCGTGCATTCCTTCAACATTAAAAGCTGCTAATGCTGCTCTACCTTTGCCATCGGGAGTAGGCTTTTTGCCGTAGATTCTTAAGTTAGGAATAGTTTCTAACTTCTTAAATAAATAAGCAGTTAGTTCTTCTTCGTAGGCATGAATATTGCCCATGCCAATTTGATTAAGATAGTCTACTGCTGCACCAAGAGCGATCGCTTCACCAATTGCAGGTGTTCCCGCTTCAAATTTATGAGGCAATTCGCCGTAGGTAGAATGATCGAGAAATACTTCATCAATCATTTCTCCGCCACCCATAAATGGAGGCATATCTAGCAAAATTTGTTTTTTGCCATAGAGAAAGCCAATACCTGTAGTAGCGCACATTTTATGTCCCGATGCTACTAACCAATCACAGTCGATCGCTTGAACATCGATGGGCATATGAGGGACACTCTGACAGGCATCGATTAATACTTTTGCGTCATATTTATGAGCTTCTTGAGTAATTTCTTTAACAGGATTAATTACACCAAGAGTATTAGAAACATGAACAATCGATACTAACTTAGCTTTATCTGATAGTAAGGACTTGTATTGAGCTAGATCGAATTCTTCAGTTGGAGTTAACTCGACGTATTTAATTACCGCACCAGTTTTCTGGGCGATCAGCTGCCAAGGAACAATATTACTGTGGTGTTCCATTACTGAAAGAACGATCTCATCCCCTGGCTTGAGGTTAGCCAAACCCCAACTATAAGCTACGAGGTTGATTGCTTCACTCGCATTGCGAGTATAGATAATTTCATCGCGAGAAGCAGCATTGATAAAGCTGGCGACTTTATCTCTCGCACCTTCATAAGCATCCGTTGCTCTACCGCTGAGAGTGTGCGCACCACGGTGTACGTTCGCATTGTCTTGTTGATAGTAGTGTTGCAAGGCATCTAAGACAGCCTGGGGCTTTTGGGAGCTAGCAGCACTATCAAAATAGATTAGAGGACTGTTATTTACCTCTTGATGCAAGATCGGAAAATCGCCTCTTACGCGATCGCCTAATGTCTGTGATTGGATTAAAGTCATTTACTGTAGTTGTGTAATTAATAGACTACGTTGGGAGTTGATTAATTTTTTAAGGGCGTAAATGTCAGGAAACCTCACATTGTTGACCGCCCGCATTAGCTCTTATTTATTGAATTTTTTGCTTGATAGTCTGGGTAATTTGGTTTTTAAGAGACTCGATAGTTAGGCGATCGATTATTTCTGCAGCAAAAGCATCAATTAATAGTTGATTGGCATCTGCTTGAGTTAAACCGCGACTGCGAAGATAAAAAATTTCGTCTGCTTCTAATTGACTTACCGTTGCACCGTGGGCGCATTTAACGTTGTCAGCAGTAATCTGTAATTCTGGCTTAGTGTCTACCCTTGCCTTGGAAGAAAGCATCAGGTTACGATTCAACTGAGTCGCATCTGTCATTTGGGCTGCTTTGGGTACAAAGACTTTACCGTTGAAGACGGTATGAGCGCGATCGCCGATAATACATTTATGCAGTTGATTGGTAGTGCCGTGGGGTTTAGTCAAAGCAACAATGCTATGAGTATCTGATGTTTGCTTACCTGTGGCTACGGTTAAACCATTCAGGTTCGTTGTCGTTTGTTCTCCTTGTTGCACTAGTTCTGGATTATGGCGAAATAGTTTTGCACCAAGGTTAATTTCATTGATTGTGTAGTGACTATCTCTCCCCTGAGATACAGCCGTCTTACCAATGTGATAGCTATCTTCTGACTCCTGCTGTAGTCGAGTGTGATTTACTCTAGCATTGTCCTGTACGTAGACTTCGGTAACGGCGTTAGTAAAATATTCTCCCGCACCTGTATATTGTTCTAGTAAAGAAATACTCGATCCTGTTTCTGCTACTACTAAAACACGGGGTTGAGTGAAGGTAGATTCTGCTCCTACTTTAGTAATGAATTGAATCTGAATTGGGTTTTCGACGACAGTATTTTTCCCTGCCCAAACCACAGTAATATCTTCACTACTTGCGGTATTGAGGCTAGTAAAAGCATCTTGCGCGCCGTGACATTGAGCAAAGTATTTACTAGCGTCGTACTCTGGAGATATATCTGCCAAATTACCTACGAATATACCTTCGGGTAATGCAGTGCAATCAGATTGTTCGGCATTATATTTGCCATTAATGAATACCAATCGGCTGTTTGCGGTTTCCCTTAAAGGTAGTTTGCTCTCAAGCCCGACATTATTGGACGACGAAACAAATTTACCTGCGGTTAAGTCTGCTAAATCAATAAATCGCCAATCTTCATCCTTACGAGTAGGTACAGATAGATGAGACAACCAAGATTTAGCTTGCTGGCGAACATTTTGTAACCACTCAGGTTCATTGTCATTAATCTGACACTGCTCTAATAAACCCGTCAAGAAAATATCTTCTACTACCTTAGTTTGATTAATCTTGGAGATAGTTGCAAAGGGAATTTGTACTGCCATTATACTCCTACCCCCGTAGCAGATTTGTCATCCAAAAAATCGTAACCGCGACTTTCTAATTCTAGAGCAAGTTCTTTGCCACCACTTGTGATAATCTTGCCATCCTGCATCACATGAACAAAGTTTGGTTCGATGTAGTCTAATAATCTTTGATAGTGGGTAATTACTAGATAACCTTTTTCAGGAGTTTTGAGTTGATTTACTCCATCAGAAACAATTCTCAGCGCATCAATATCCAAACCCGAATCAATTTCATCGAGAATAGTTAAAGTAGGATCTAATAATGCCATCTGTAGGATTTCGTTGCGTTTCTTTTCTCCACCAGAAAAGCCTTCATTGAGACTCCTTGCCAAGAAGCTAGGATTCATCTTGACTACTTCTAACTTTTCTTCGATCAAATCTTCAAAATCAAAAGTATCTATTTCTTCTAAACCTTGGTACTTGCGTTTAGCATTATAAGCCACGCGCATAAAGTCGAGGTTGCTCACTCCAGGTATAGCTAAAGGGTATTGAAATGCTAGAAAAATTCCGCTATTGGCTCTTTGATCAGGCTCGCGATCGAGGATATTTTCGCCCTGATAAATAATTTCTCCACCAGTCACCTCATAGTCAGGATGTCCTGCAATAATCTTCGATAGAGTGCTTTTTCCCGAACCGTTGCGCCCCATCACAGCATGAATTTCTCCCGCTTTAATTTCTAAATTTACACCTTTGAGGATGGGTGTACTCTCAACGTTTGCTGTTAAATTGCGTATCGATAAAATTGTTTCGCTCATTGTTTGTTAAATAAACAATCTTCTAATTATTGATTATTGATTTCAAGACTCCCAAACTCAGGCAGGATATACATACCAGGAATGAGAATTATTTTACTCTTGCTATTTAAACAACAAAAACGTTGTTTAAGTCTATTTTAGACTACATTAACAACTTAATCGTTGTCAAAGTCGGACAAAATTGACGATCGCTTTATGCGATTATTAATTTTCACTGCTGAGTCAACATCCAGATTCCAGTCATTCCTCCCAAAATATTAGGAATCCAGGCAGCCCAAAATGGCGATAACACCCCAGAAATTCCTAATGAGCCAAAAGTAAAACCAGAGAGATAATAAATAAAGACAATACCGACACACAAGCCAAATGCTTTGGAGCGATTGATCTCAAAATATTTTGCCCCCAGAGTAGAACCAATTAAGGCAAATACAATACAGATAAAGGGAAAAGCATATTTTTGTTGAATTCGTACGGTAAATTTTGCCAACTCATTTTTTTTAGCAATATCTTGAATCAAAGCCAGATATTTTTTGGCTTGGTGAATGTTCATATCATCAGGATTGCGTTGAGCATTAGCAATTTTAAAAATAGTTCCTGATAGGGGTAGTTGCTGGTGAGCAAAGGTTTGGCTAGTAACTTTGCCAGTATTAAGATTGATGGTATTTAATTCCCCTGCAATCAAGTTCCAAACTTGTTGAGCTTGATTCCAATTGGCTGATTTGGCAGTAACAATCTGCTTGATTCTTCCTCGATCAAAACTAATTACAGTGACTCTGATTAAATTCTGCTGTTGATATTGTTCGGCGAAATAGATAGTTTTTAGACTCTTTTTTGCAGTATTTGAACCTAATGCATATTCAGGATAGAAAATATCTCTTTTGGTTAAATTTAATTCCGTTTCTGAGATAAAAGGATTTTGCAGTAAATTAGCTTGGTAGTTAGCAGTAGGTACAATTAGCTCGTTAAACAAAAAAGTTATCCCTGTAATCAGTAAACTAAAAACTAATGCGGGGGCGATGATGCGTTGGAAACTAATGCCAAAACTCAATAAAGCAATCAATTCGCGATCGCTACTTAAACGACCATAAATAATTAGACAGGAGAGTAATATTGAGATTGGCAAGGCATAGCTAACATATTCAGGAATTTTGTACCAGAAAATCAGTATTGCTACGGGAATAGGCAATTTATATTCAGTAATTTTATAAGCCAGATCCGAAACAGTGCCAACCGTTACACCGAGAGCAGAAAATAAACCAACGCTAAATAGAAAAAACAAACTCAATTGATTGACTATGTAGCGATCTATTAAAGATACATTGAGAAATTCGCGATCGCGCATTCAATTTACTATTGGTAAGGTAAACTAAACATAAATCATCGGGACAACTTAAATCTTGGCAAAACAACGACTAGACAAACTCTTGGTAAGTCTTGAACTTTGTGATTCTAGAGCATTGGCACAACGTTTAATTAGAGCAGGAAAAGTCAAGGTTAACCAAGAAATTATTGATAAACCAGGTACAGAAATTAAAACAGATGCCCAAATTGAGGTAAAAGAGCAACCTCCCTATGTATCTCGTGGTGGAAAGAAGCTGGTTCAGGCTTTGAATACTTTTGAAATTGAAGTCAAAGATAGAATTTGTCTAGACGGTGGTATCTCTACGGGTGGATTTACTGACTGTTTGTTGCAGTCTGGAGCCAAGTTAGTTTATGGCGTAGATGTGGGATACGGACAAGTAGCCTGGAGTATTCGTACTTGCGATCGCGTTATTCTTAAAGAAAGAACCAATATCAGACATCTTACGGCTGAAGAGTTATATGGCGATCAGCCAATGGCAAACTTAGGGGTAATGGACTTATCGTTTATCTCTTTAACCAAAGTACTCAAATCATTCTGGAATTTACTAGCTATGCCCAAAGAGGTAATTTTGCTGGTGAAACCTCAATTTGAAGTGGGTAGGGAGCGAGTCGGCAAAAAAGGTGTAGTCAGAAACTCAAAAGATCGAGCAGAAGCAATTTGGCAAGTATGGCAAAGTGCCAAATCCTTGGGCTGGAACTATCGAGGTTTAACTGCTTCCCCGATTAAAGGCCCTGCAGGTAACGTAGAATATTTACTGTGGCTTTCTGCAGACTCTTCGAGCTATCCATCTTTAGAATTAGCCCAGATAGAGCAAATAATTGCCAAGACTACATTTACCAAATAATCTTAACTAATTAAAGTATCTTTTGCACTTTTGGGTTGCCTTCTACTTCTTGCTTGTTCGCTAACAGATTGAGAAAGCTGGTGTTGGGATTCTGACTCAATTTTAATTAATATTTTCGGACCAGAGCTAGCCAAACGAAAAATCATACCGTCAATTGCCTTAGTTTGTTCAATACGCTTACCGTCAATATAAGTACCATTAGAACCAATATTTACAACTTCCCATGTTTCTTCGCCTGACTTTCTGATTTCAACGTGATGGCGCGATACCACAGCGCTGTAGAGGACAACCTCGTTATTAGTGGCACGACCAATTTTAATACTGGGTTCATCACGAAAAGTCCAGCTTTGAATCGCTACTGATTGAAGAGGATGTAATAAAGTTAGTGTAATCACAGATTAGATTGGTTCTTCTTAAGGAGGTTTTCAGGTCTGAAATCTAAGTAAACAGATTTTTAAAGATTGACAAAAATCACAACAAATTTGCCTAGTAGTCAAGTGGTAAATATGTACGCGGACATATTCCCAATCCCAATACTAGCCTAAGGGCAATAATTGTGTCCGTTATTGTCTCACACGAAAGTTATAAATACCAGTGTTGTTAACGCCAATTTTTATTTTCTAAATCTCTAATCTGACGTTCCAAACGGTCTATTCTTCCTCTCAACTCATCCATTTCTGCTTGACGGGGTACTCCTAAGTCTTGGAGCATATTTCTCATTTGCCGTTCTACTTGCTTTTGGACTCCGTCAGATTCGGTATTTAACTGAGACATCATATCATCAACAAAAGTCTTGGCTTGCTCTGGGTTTATTTTGCCTTCTTTGACCCATTCGTCACTAACTTCTTTGATTTTTTCGGCTACCAGAGAAGTTGTGCCAACTCCAACCATTAAAAGTTGTCTGAGCCAATCATTGTTATCCATATTTATTATTTTGTTATTATCTTGATTTTATTTACTATCTTATTAGATCGTAGAATTACGAACCACAGATATTATTAATTTATTTAGGAATTTATTAAAGAAATTTATGGTTATTGAATGGCTCAAGTTTACAGTAGATTCTGATGCGCGAGAAAAGTTTATTCAAAAAGACGAAGCAGTTTGGACTGCTAATTTGTCTACCTACCCAGGTTTTTTAGGTAAAGAAGTTTGGATCGAACCGAATGCACCAGATAAAGTTATTTTTACGATTCGTTGGCAAACTCGCCAACAATGGAAATCTATTCCGATGAAAGATTTAGCGGCGATAGAACGGGAATTTTCAGCAATAATGGGAAAGATGAACATAAAATACAAAATGATCGAGAGTAAAGAATTTCAAATTCGCAAATTCCCCAATAATCAGTAATTCCTTATTAATTCCTCGTTCCTTTTCCCTGAAAAATGCTTACTTGTCCTAGATGCAAACAGCCTGTAAATTCTCAAGCTGTAAGCTGCCCCAATTGTCATAATGCTTTAAAGGCTTTTGGTCATCCTGGTATGCCCCTATACCAGTCAGATGATAACAGTTTTTTATGCGATCGCTGTACTTATGATCGCGATGATAGCTGTAATTATCCCAAACGTCCCTATGCCAAAACTTGTACTCTATTTCACGATGCTGCGACCCCTCTGGTAACGGAGATTGAGACTCCCAAAAGCCAACAGGGTGCTGCTAAAGTTAAAAACTGGCTAGATCGTTATCGCAGTATAATCGCGATCGCTTTATTAATTGTCTTTAGTATTTTGCTAGCTCTTAATCGTTAATTCTGGATTTTTTTGGCTCGGATTATAAATTGGTAGTTCAAACCAAAAACTAGTACCCACGCCTACTTTGCTATCGATATAAACTCGGCTATTATGCTTTTCAATAATATTGCGGACAATTGACAGTCCCAAGCCTGTACCCTCTAAAGTATGTACTCTGTTTTCTACTCTAAAGAAACGCTCGAAAATAGCCTCTTTATCTTCTGCAGAAATACCAATTCCTGTATCAGCGACTTCGATCTTAACTGCTGCCTGGGCTAAGGTATTCGATTGAGCATTGGTTTTGTATGCTTTGACTGTCACTCCTCCTCCCGCATTAGTAAATTTAAGACTATTACCAACTAAATTAGTCAGAACTTGTAAGAGCAAGTCATAATTTCCAGTTACCGTAGGTAAATTAGGTTCTAATTCCTGCTTGAGTTCGATTCCTTTGTCCTTGGCGTTAAGCTGACAAGTTCTTAAGGTTTGCTCGATAGGTTGAGCTAAATCAACTTCACTTAAATTGTATGTACGAGATGATTCTAAACGGGATAGATCTAACACATCATTAACCAGACGAGTTAGACGATCTGTTTCGTGATTGGCGGTATCTAAAAATTCTTTTCTTTGGTCTTGAGTTAAGTCTTCACCGTACTCTGAGAGGGTTTCGATAAAGGACTTAATATTAAATAAAGGCGTTCTTAATTCGTGAGAAACATTGCTAATAAACTGGCTTTTGGCTTCGTTTAGCTCAACTTCACGAGTAATATCTTGTACGGTCATGGCAATGCCTTTAATATTTTCGCTACCACCATCAACAACTCTACTTAAAAGCAGACGAATGGTTCTCGATACTGGTTGATTGATGCTAATACGAAACTCATCTTTATTGATTAAGTGATGACTTTTCTCGATCGCGATGTCCGAATCTTCTTGATTGCTTGATTCAGACTCCGATTTTTTTTCAATCATCTGATACAGCGGTTTAGTTAGTTTGACGGTTATTTCTGAAGGCAAACGATGTAAGACATTATCACCGATTGCATCTTCTGACCAACCAAAAATACTCCTAGCCGTAGGGTTTGCCAAGATAATCTGCATCTCTGGGTCAATCAACATGGCACCATCGGCAATCGTCGATACTAAGGTTTCTAATTTAGCCTTTTCTGAAGTTAATTCCTCAATATTCTGTTCTTCATATTTCTCTAGCTTCTCAGCCATGCGGTTAAAGCTAGCAATTAGTTCTCCTAACTCTCCCCTCAAAGGTAAATCAATCCGCTGCTTAAAGTTTTTCGCAGCAATATTTTTTACTCCAATTAATAATTCTTTGATTGGTCTAGTAATCATCAAGGCATTAAAAACATTGCCCAAAATTACCATTGCCCAAATGGTGATAAATACCGCTATAGTTACATCTCTCGTTAAGTTAGAAGATGCCACAATAGTGGGATTGGGGTTGATGCCGACTGCCAATACCCCCAGATATTTATTGTCCTGACGCAGAGGAACAAAAACATCCGTTACTTGACCGTTGGGAGTTTGATGCTGGCGAACGAATGGTAAATCACTATTTCTAGCGTAATCTTCAGGTAATGCAATCCGACGCTTAATTGTCAGGGAGTTTTGTACCTGTGCTTGAGAATAAGGAATACCAAAGAAAATATTACCTGAGCGATCTGCATAAATAATATAACGAATGCTAGATGTACTACGATAAAAGCGCTCGGAAAATTGCTTTAACCCTTCGATATCATCTTCGGCAATTAGGGGGGCTGCATTAGAAGCCATTAGAATGCTGAGATCGCTACCAAAACGAGTATCGTTGATATTTGACTCTAGCTGGATGGTATTTACTGCCCAGAAAGTCAAACTACTCATGATCAAAGAAACCACTAAAGTGGCAGCAGCCATTAACTTTGTTTGGAGAGTAAACTCCGACCACCAGATGGTAATAATTTCTTTAATCTTAATAATGAGATTCAACAATTTGATCGGTTTTGATAATAAATGTTAAGTTGCTTGAATTATAGTGTATCAAGTGCGTCGTTAAATAGGTGAGAAATGTTAGAATTCCTTATCGTAGTTAAAAGATATTCCTTAGTTATTGTCGGTATTTATGTCCAATGTCTTGACGGTAATACATATCTTCAAACTGAATTGACTCCACTGCATCATAAGCTATGGCGATCGCTTTATTGAAATTATCGCTGATAGCAGTAACTCCTAATACTCTACCCCCCGAAGTAAGTAAGTCTGATTCAAGTTTAGTTCCTGCATGAAAAATAATTGCGCCTTTAGCTTCTGCTGCCGAGATTCCAGAGATCGCTTTACCCTTTTGATAGGCATCGGGGTAGCCTCCAGAAGCAGCAACTACGCACACTGCACTGCCAGCTTTATATTCAATCGGTGGTAGTTGTTCTAACTTTTGTTGGACACAGGCAAGTATTATTTCGTCTAAAGGAGTATCTAATAAAGGCAATACTACCTGAGTTTCAGGATCACCAAAGCGACAGTTAAATTCAATTACTTTGGGTTCGCCTTCTGGGGTAATCATTAAACCTGCATACAAAACTCCTCGATAGTCGATATTGTGTTGTTTTAAAACTTTTAGGGTAGGTTGCAAGACTTCCCGTTCAATTCTGGTCATTAATTTATCCGTTACCAATGGCACTGGTGAATATGCCCCCATGCCTCCTGTATTTTTCCCTGTATCTCCTTCCCCAATCCGCTTGTGATCTTGGGCAGGAATTAGAGGACGAATCGTTTTGCTATCTGTGACTGCTAGGACAGACACTTCTGCACCTGTTAGATATTCTTCAATGACCAACTTACCAGAATCATCTGTTAGTAGTTGATCGACCGCCGAGATCGCTTCTGCTAAAGTCATGGCAACGATTACCCCTTTGCCTGCAGCTAGACCATCAGCTTTAATCACAATTGGAGCGCCGACCACTTGAATATATTCTTTCGCGGATTGAACATCCTCAAAAGTAGCAGATTTAGCTGTAGGAACGTTTGCTTGGGTCATAATTTCTTTGGCCCAAGATTTACTAGCCTCAATTTGCGCTCCTGCTTTGGTTGGACCAAACACTGGTATGTCTCGTTCGCGCAAAAAGTCAACAATACCCAAAGAAAGGGGGACTTCAGGACCAATTACTACTAGTTCAATATTAAGCTCTTTCACCGAACGAGCAATACCGGCAAAATCATCCACTGCTAAAGGTAAATTCTCACAATTATTCATAGTTGCAGTGCCACCATTGCCAGGACTACAAAATACTTGTTCGATTCCCTTGGACTTCAATAATACCCAGGCAAGAGCGTGTTCTCTGCCTCCACTACCAACTACTAATGCTTTCATGTATTGAGCTAAGTACTTTTCAAGTAGGCAATTATCTCATAATTGTTGATAGTTAATTGTTAATTGTTGATGGTTAATTGCTCAAATAGTTTTTTAACCAAAGTTAAGTCTTTGTCTCCAGGAGATCGCTCTACGCCACTAGATAGATCGATTCCGTCGGGTTGGAGTCGCCATAAGGCATCGTTAATATTATCTGGGGTAAGCCCCCCTGCTAGCATCCAAGGAAGAGGAGTACGAAATTGTTCCAAATCTTGCCAATTGATAGTTTTTCCCGTACCGCCAAGCTGATCGGGATGATAGGCATCGAGAAGTAAGGTGTCAACTAAATCCAAATAAGCTGTAGTATCTGCCAAAGATGCTGCGGTTTTAATCCGAAAAGCTTTAATTAACTCAACATTAGTTGGTAATTCTTGACGCAGGCGATCGCAAAAATCGGGAGACTCAGCACCATGTAGCTGCACGGAGTTTAAACCAGCACCAACGACAATTTCAACTATTTCAGTCACCGAATGTCGGGCAAATACTCCTACTCTCTGAATATGCTCGGGCAAAGCAGTAGCAATCTGACGGATTTTGGGGGGATTAATATAGCGAGGAGAGCGAGGAACACAGATAAAACCAATACTGTCTGCTCCTAAATTAACAATTTCGAGCGCTTGTTGAGTTTGAGTAAGACCGCAGATTTTAACTCGCATTGGTTGAATAATTGCTTAATATGGTGTTTTATTAGTAAAAGTTTGAATTACTGTTAATTATTTAGAAGAAACGCTATTTTTTCTAGGGAGATTTTTATAATTCCTATTGAATAGGTGTTAAGTCTAAAAAAATATAGGATTTAATCAGCAAGGGAGTTTAAAATCATTATGATATCTAATTTTATACTGGCAGCACAGCAAGTTCCTTCTACCATCGACTGGAATCCAACCGTAGCGTTAGTCATGATTATGTCTAACTTGTTTTGTATCGCCATTGGTCGGTATGCTATCCAAAATTCTGGACAAGGACCTAGTTTACCCGTACCCAAACCTGAGGTATGGGATCGCTTTGGTCTTCCTGAATTGCTAGCGACTACTAGTTTAGGTCACATTTTAGGTGCTGGAATAATTCTCGGTTTGGGCAACGCGGGAGTTTTATAAAAAGCGATCGCACTATCACTAATCAGTCGCTAATCAGTGAAAGAGGTTTATTTCAATTTCAAAGATTCTGCATCTAGAGTTTGAATCAAGCTCAAAGGCATTTTTCTTTTACTAATTGCATAACCATATTCCGAGTTGAGGTAACTAGCGTATTTTGGTTGTTTTTGAACATAAGTGCCAAAAAATGCTAGTCCCAACTGTTTGATATAGGTTTGAGCTATTTTAGGATCTGGACCGATCGCTTGAGTAGGAACAGGAATACTACCTGTAGATTCTTGAAGAGTTGAAAAATGTGTTCCCTCAGTTAGTAAAACCAGATATTTTTTGGTATTAGTTAGCCAAGTAAAGGGAACAATTTGTTCTGATAGTGCAGGGGTAATCGGATCGGCACTCCCCGAAACAATCATCACCGGAATATTCACTTGCTCAAGACCTTCTTTTCCAAACAGAGAGCTAGTGAGGGGATTAATGGCGATCGCCGATTTGATCCTGTCATCTTTAAGATTAAGATGGCGATCACCCTCAGGAATTTGTAAAGCTAGACATTGAACTAGCAAAGATATATTCCAGGAGTTTTTGATATTATCGCAGTCTTTCTCTAGAGCAGACCAGTTTAATGGCGCTCCCGCAACCGCAAAAGCTGTATAAGCACCGAAAGACTGACCAATGATACCTACATTATTAAGATCAATTTGCTTTGGATAATTAGCTGCCAATCTATCCAACAAAAATTGGATGTCCAAGGGGCGATCAATTAATTCTTCAGGGGGTGTGACATCACTATCTAACCCAGTAAGCAAGGATTCTATCTGATGGGCACTACTGCCAGGATGCTCTGGCACAGCTACAGCAAAACCATGAGATGCCAAATGTTTGGCAAAATAAGCAAAAGTAGTCAAATCGCTGCCCAGACCGTGGGAAATGACAACTAAAGGTAGAGGCGAGGGAGATTCAGTTTTAGGTAAATAAAGATCTAGAGGAAAAGTGCGATTGCGATCGCGATCTTTCATCATCATTCTTTGTTTTTGATAGGGATAGTTCCCAGGTATCAACAAATATAGATTCCTGACTCTGGGGGCAACAGTAACTCTCTGGCGTCTTTCTTGTCGTGCTGATTGTTCGACTGCTGCGATCGCCTTATTGTTGGCTTGAGCTACCTGACTCAAATCTTTAAAAAGTTTAAATCCTTGGCGCGAATCAATCCGTAAGCTTTTAGTGGGAAATTTTTTCAGGACGTTGAGGGGTGTTAGACCACCATGTTCGCGATCGGCAGCAGCTAAAATTAAGGCAGAACGTATTGCCAAAAATCCTGGTTGTCTGGCATTAGTTTTAATTACTCGAGAAACTCGCTCTAAAATTTTTTCTCCCTGATAAGAATAGAGAAATTGCGCGATCGCTAAATGACTAAACTCGGCACTATTCGTTAATCCTGCTCTAAACTGCTGTAGTTGTTCAAGAGTCAGCAAATCTGCATAGCTTTTTAAGGCACCTTCTAATTTTCCTTCGGTGGCATAGGTTTCTAAAGAATTTACAGAAACCGAAAACTCTAACGCTCCGTAGCTCAAAATAACCTTTTCTGCCCCTGATACTTTTTTGACCAAACTACCCCAAATAGCTATACCTAAACTAATCTGTAAAACTCCTACAGTTAAAAAAGACCACAAATATTTAGGATTTAGCATCGATAGTTTAGCATTTAGCAGTATTAGATCTGTTTTAACATTTTCTTAATTAATTTGATATTGCGTCCTAATTTACCACCACCGGTTGATTATGGTCTGGTATTAGTTCTAAAATTAGTTTTTTCCTAGAAAACCTGGGATAAAACTCCCTCTCTTGGCTTTCAATTAAACAGCGAGCAATATGAAACAGCTTAAAGGAAGAGATCTGCTTAGTACTGCAGATTTAAACACAGAAGAAATAATTGGTTTGTTGGATTTGGCTCGTCAGCTAAAAAGTGGTGAGAAAATAATTCAGTCAAACAAAGTTTTGGGATTGTTGTTTTATAAAGCCTCTACCCGAACCAGGGTTTCTTTTAGCGTTGCGATGTATAAACTAGGAGGACAGGTCATCGACCTCAATCCTAGCGTGACCCAAGTAGGACGAGGTGAACCCATAGAAGATACGGCTAGAGTCTTAGACCGCTATTTAGACATTTTGGCAATTCGCACCTATGCTCAAGCAGACTTACAAACTGTTGCCGATTATGCTCAAATTCCTGTAATTAATGCCCTGACCGATCTTGAACATCCTTGTCAGATTTTGGCAGATTTACAGACGGTACTTGAATGTTTTGGCTCTTTAAAAGGTAACACCCTAACCTATTTAGGAGATGGCAACAATATGGCTCATTCTTTACTACTCGGAGGCGCGCTGACGGGTTTAAACGTGAGAATTGCTACACCTCAAGGCTATGAACCCGATCCAGAAATAGTGTCACAGGCGAAAGAGATTGCAGGAAATAAATCTGAGATTGTGGTAACTCAAGATCCAATGGCAGCAGTAGACGGGTCACAGGTAGTTTACACCGATGTTTGGGCAAGCATGGGACAGGAAAACTCAGCCGATAGTCGCATTCCCATTTTTCAGCCCTATCAGGTCAATCAAAAGCTGCTAGATTGTGCCGCTTCTAAGGCCATTATTTTGCACTGTTTGCCAGCCCATCGAGGAGAAGAAATTACGGCAGAAGTTATAGAAAGCGATCGCTCTCGCGTTTGGGATCAGGCAGAGAATAGACTGCATGCGCAACAGGCTTTGATGGCTGCTTTATTGGGATTGGTCTAATTATTTTTTAAGCTGACGATCTCGAATAATTCAAATATTGTTTGTCTAGAACGTTTCATCGATTGAGGGGAAAGATGCTTTTGAGTGAGTCAGCCCATACCCTAATAATTCTTTTTGATAAATTTTGATATATAACTGAGAGGCAACCAAGTTCAATCTTGACAACTTAAGAGTTTTGACAAAATTTATTAGGGAATTATAGTAATGGACTACATCGTATTAGCTGCCCGTATTTGTCTGAGTCTAATTTTTTTTAAAGCAGGAATCAACCATCTAACTGGTTTTAGCGGTTTTGTCGAGATGATTGGCTCTCAAGGATTGCCTTTAGCTGGTATCTTAGCAGCAGGAACGGTAGTTTTCCAGCTTTTGGGAGCAGTCTCTTTGCTACTGGGCTATAAAGCGCAGCTCGGCTCGATATTATTAATTATCTTTTTGATACCTGCTTCTTTATTATTTCATAACCCGATCGCTGACCCCAGTCAAATTAACAACTTTCTGAAAAATGTTGGTCTAATAGGAGGATTATTGATGGTTGTTGCTGCAGGTGTGGGAGCATTAAGTATAGATGGAAAAAAAAACCAATAACATCAAATAATATTCCCAAAATTGTAGTTGTTGGGGCTGGTTTTTCAGGTTGGAGAGCGGTTAAAAAGTTGGCAGATGCGGACGCTGAAGTATTATTAATCGATCGCCATAACTATCATACTTTTATTCCTCTTCTCTATCAGGTTGCGACAGGATTTATTAAACCTGAATTAATCGCCTATCCTCTGTCCAAAGCGTTACGAAATATTAGTAACGCTAGTTTTTTGAAGGCAGAGGTCAAACAAATCGAGTTAGAAAATAAAGCTGTAATTACAGACTGTGGAGCGATATCCTATGATTATTTAATCATTGCTACAGGAAGTCAAACCAACTTTCTGGAAGTATCTGGCGCACCACAGCACACTTTCCCTTTAAGAACTCTAATAGATGCGGTTGCCCTACGCAATCAAATTCTCAATTGTTTTGAACGGGCTGAAAAGCAAAATATCGAAGCGCATTTAGAACATGATTCTCAACTAGAGAAACTAATGACTTTTGCGATCGTCGGTGGTGGTGCGACTGGGGTAGAGATAGCAGGGGCTTTGCAAGAATTAATTCACAACTGCCTAATTAAAGATTATCCTCAGTTAGATCTAAATTTGGCTCGGGTAATTTTGCTACAGTCAGGGGATAGCTTGCTCAGTACCTATCCAAAACAGCTTTCCCAATATACTTCACGTCAGCTGCGCGCTCGCGGAGTCAAAGTACATCTTAACAGTCGAGTTAAAACCACTTCTCCTACTCAGATAGTTTTGTCAGACGAATCGGTTATTGCTACTTCAACTATTATTTGGACAGCTGGTGTCGCAGCCAATTTTCCCCAATTGGCAAATAAAATTTCCACCGCCGATCAAAATAAGCTCCAAGTTTTAACAACTCTACAGTTGCCAGAATATCCCCAGGTATATGTTGCTGGAGATGCAGCTTATGTTGAGCAAAACGGAGAACCACTGATCGGAGTTGCACCAGAAGCCTTACAGTTAGGAGGTGCGATCGCGAATAATATTAAGCGACAACTAAAAGGAAAAACACCAATCGCATTTAACTATTTTAATAAAGGTACGGCGGCTATTATTGCTCGTAATGCAGGAGTAGCTTATTTACTGGGTAAAATTCCTCTTCGCGGTTTTGGGGCTTGGCTTTTGTGGCTTGGTATTCATATTTATTATCTTCCAGGGTTATCAAATCGCTGGCAACTGCTAGAAGCATGGTTCAAAGATTATGTATTACGCGATCGCGACTTCCTACAAAATGTCACGGAAAAACAGTTTTGAATTACACCCTAATGGTTATCGACATAATTTAAACTAACCGTAGAACAACACAACTGCTGATATTCTACATATTATGAGTGACGCACCTTTGAGTCCAGAACAAGTCTTAGAACAGTTGAAATGGCGTTATGCTACTAAAAAATTCGATCCCAATCAAAAAATTGCTCAAGCAACCTGGAAAACTTTAGAACAAAGTTTGGTTTTAGCCCCATCTTCATTTGGCTTACAGCCTTGGCAATTTTTTGTAGTCCGCAACCCTGAAATTCGCCAAAAATTATTAGAACCTTCTTGGGGGCAAAAACCTGTAGTCAATGCTTCCCATTTAGTAGTTTTTGCTATCAAAAAAGATTTAGATATTAAATATGTCGATCGCTATGTCGCAAGAATGGCGGAGGTACAACAAGTACCCATCGAAAAATTGTCTGGATTCTCTAACATGGTTAAAGGCTATCTTAAAGAGCCTCCATTTCCTCTTGATGTCAATAAGTGGGCTGCCAAGCAAGTTTATCTTGCCCTGGGTGTTTTTCTTAGCTGTGCTGCGATGATGGAAATTGACACTCTACCAATGGAAGGCTTTATTCCTTCTAAATACGATGAAATTTTAGGTTTAGATAGCAAGGGATATAGTGCCGTAGTGCTTTGTTGTGCGGGATATCGCGCTGAAGACGAATCACATCAACACGATCCCAAAGTTCGTTTTCCTACCGAGCAAGTGGTTCAATATTTAGATTGATTTATTTCGTTCTTAAATAATTTTCTATGACTGCTTGCTTGGCAGTCTTTTTTTGATCGTTGTTTCTTTTACAGTAGCAATCTTACTATACTTAATATATATCAATAAAATACAATAAAACTTAAGTATGCTGTCAGTAACTTATTGGCTGACAGGTCGTCATTATTCCGACTAACATTTATGCAATCAACTCCAAATCTAGAACAATTCATTCCCGAAGAAGTAACCAAATTAGCCTACCAAGGATTTCAAGAAGGCAAAAAAATATTTGGCTTTTTACACAAGCAAGTAAGCGATCGCCTTACTAATACAGTTGTTCCCGAACAGGGGAATAAATCTACTCCCCTCTCTGCCGAAGTATTGGAAAAACTACAGGTAAAACTTAAATCTTTAGAAGCCCAAGATTGGCAAGATGCCAAAGATGGAGTTTATCCTAGCAGCTTATTGTTTGATAATCCCTGGTCTGACTTTTTCCGTTATTATCCAGAATTATGTCTGGATATGGTTAAAATTTGGGATCGTCTACAAAAGAAAGAATTTCAAAAATTCGATAAGGCGATCGATCGCGTTGGCTATCCCGACTACTATCTACAGAACTTCCACTACCAAACAGATGGTTACTTAAGCGATATGTCTGCCAATCTATACGATTTGCAGGTAGAAATTTTGTTTAATGGTGCTGCTGATGCAATGCGTCGTCGCATACTTGCCCCATTAAAACAGGGTTTACAGGCTTTTGCTGCCGTACCTCCTAGCCAAATTAAAGTTTTAGATGTAGCCTGTGGGACAGGGCGTACCTTGCGGATGATTCGCGGAACTTTGCCTAAAGCTGCTTTATTTGGTGCAGATTTATCTCCTGCTTATCTACGCAAAGCTAATCAAATGCTTTCGGAAATTCCTGGAGAGTTACCCCAACTACTACAAAGTAATGCTGAAAAGTTACCCTATCAGGATAATTATTTTCACGGGCTAACTTCAGTCTTTTTATTTCACGAATTACCTGCATCCGCTCGACAAGCGGTAATCAATGAAGCATATCGTGTCTTACAGCCTGGAGGAGTCCTAGTCATTTGTGATTCGATGCAGGCAAGTGATTCTCCTGACTTTAGCGAGATGATGAATAACTTTCCTGCTATTTTCCACGAACCTTACTATCGTCACTATACGACTGATAATCTAGAAGAACGTCTAACCGAAGCAGGGTTTATCAATCTTCAGGTAGAAAACCATTTTGTTAGTAAATATTGGACTGCATACAAGCCCGTTGCCTAACATCAGCAATTTTAATTAATTACTAAAAGTCGCAACTGCACCTCAATTAATACGAAGTGTGGCTGCGATTTCCTGTTAGCACGGAAGTTAAACTAAAATTAGAAAACAGAATACAGTTGATCAATGGTTAATAACAGTGAACGAGCGTTTTAACAAAGTACTTCAGTATAATACTTCTGGTTTAGGTTGCTGGGTAAGTATTATCCTCTTTGCCCTGATTGTTGGGAAAATTGGTTTGGGAGGAGTCATTAGTGGCTTTTTATTTCTAATTGCTCTTTCAATTATTGTTCCTGTAATTGGTTTCTGGGGATTTCAGTGGTGGTTAAGACGCAAGCTGACTTTAGCAGAATGTCCTGTATGTAGTTATGAGTTTACTGGCTTTAAAAATACAGAATTTAATTGTCCTAGCTGTGGTGAAAGCTTGCAGGTAGAAGGCGATCGCTTTACTCGGATGACACCTCCTGGAACTATTGATGTTGATGCAGTTGAAGTATCGGTCAAACAGGTTGAAGAAGGAAGTTAAAGTAATTAACCTTAAAAGTAATTCTAGGTCCAATACAAAATTTTAGCGTCAGGAAAGTTTAGCTTAATTTGGGTTGCGATCGATTCTTTTAGTTCGCTCATCGTATCTTTTTGGTAAACATACTTAATTCCACCAAACTTATTACGCTTCTGGCGACGATTTTCTATTGCCAAATCTAATTTACTGTTAGGATACCAAGTTTGTAGTACTTCTTTAGATTTAGGAGTAAAACGGTGAGTAATCAATTCAAAGGTAAGATCGCATTCAATATCTAATGTTTGAGCCATCAATTCAAACAAATTAGAGTAATACCGTTGCCAATCGGCGATCGCCATAATCGGTGCAATCACAATTCCTACGGGATAACCATCTAAGGCTAATTTACGCAATGCCTGTAATCTTTGAGCCACAGTAGCAGTACCGCCTTCCATGTAGCGACTGATAGGATTGGCATTGACGCTAATACGACAGCGAGTATGTCCATTATGAGGTAAGCCAATTAATTGGTCTACAAAATCGAATTTACTCACCCAACGTAGATAAGCTTGCTTTCTAGTACCAAAATAACGAATACACTCGGCTAAACTACCCGTTAAGTGTTCGATGCCCAGAGGATCGCTATAGCAGCTAACTTCATAAGTAGTGTCGCGATCTTGCTGCTCGTAATTGCTAGTATTGGCCAAGATTTGCGGTAAGTTGCCATAAGCTTTGACAACAGGAACACCTGAAAGACTACCTGCCAAATAACAATACTGACAATGGGCGGGACAACCCTGGGCTAGATGAAATTGCCAATCCGCAGAGGGAGGTATGGGAGTTAGTTTGAACTGGCTAGGAGGTGCATTAACAATTGCTAAAGTATTTTTGGCGATCGCATAAGTTTCTCTTTCGGTATTACCTCGTAGTCCTGTGATTTTATTTTGGGTTAACTTTTTAACCCGAATATCAAAAGATTTAACCCGCTCAATAATTTGCTGTCCCCAATCTTCGGCATCAGCAGCAGGAGTAATCAAGACTTGTTTAGGTCGCCATAAATTAGTTGGAAACTCAAGATCAACAGGATTTAGTTTAGTGTGGCTTGCAGTCATGGGGCAACAAAAATTCAGAAGTCTCGTAGTGTAAACAGCTTTAAAATCAATCTAGACTAAAGAAATTAAAGTTAAGTCCAACTACCGATAGAGATAATTAACAATTAATTGTTAATTGTCAACTGAAATATCGAGAACAAACTGATGTTGATCGCCACGGCGATCTCCTATATAGATATCATAATTACCAGCTTCCCAAACTCCTGATATTTCAGGTTTCAAACCAGATATTTCATCTCCCAAGACACAAAAACTATCCCCAGAATTGGGGCCCAATACTAGTAGAGTAGGTTGACCTCCATCTGCCTGTACTGTCAAGCGCATATAGTCGATCCTTTCATCTAGTTTCATTTGATGATTGGGATTACCCGCAATAAAACCACATCCTTGGCTATCAACCGAGCCACCAGATAGACCTTTGATAGTTTGGTTAGGTTGAGTTGCTTTAGCTTTATTGTCAGTCTCTGCCAAAGTGATCTGCCCAAACGTAGATAAGATTAGGGTACTTAAAACAATAGTATTGATAATTTTTAAAGGTAGTAAACCGGTCGCACGCAGCATAAAGGAGTTAAATATTGCCATCATAGTTACAAGCTTAAATAGCCTGTGGCTTAAAAATAAAAATTAACTGCAAAATTAAATAGATAAGTATATAAACCAATTGTAGTAACCCTAAAGACGTATTGCAGGAAATGTTGTTCCACTTAGGCAAGAGTCACTCGCAATCAAAACTGCAAAAAAAAGCCCTACCTAAATGTAGGGCGAACAATTTAACTTATTTGACTGATGAAATTATTTTTCGTATGCTCAAAGCTAATTAACCAATTACTTCTTTTGCCTTAGCAACTACGTTATCAACGCTAAAGCCAAATTTCTCTAAACATACCGCACCAGGGGCAGAAGCACCAAAGCGTTCGATACTTACAGAACCACCTTCAAAGCCGACATATTTCTGCCAACCAAAGCTTGTACCAGCTTCTACTGATAGACGTTTTCCAGCTACTTTAGGTAGTACGGAATCTTTGTAAGCTTCGTCTTGAGCTTCAAATAATTCCCAAGAAGGCATCGAAACTACGCGAACTTTTTTACCTTCTGCAATTAGTTTTTCTGCAGCACCAGCACAAAGCTGTAGTTCACTACCAGTACCAATCAAGATTAGATCCAATTCTTCAGGAGCAAAACCACACGAAAGGACGTAAGCACCCTTAGTTGCTTTTTCCATTGAGCTTCCTTTGAGGTTAGGTACATTCTGACGAGTGAATGCCATCAAAGTAGGTTTATTTTGTTTGGCATGCTCGATCGCAATTTTATATGCCCCAGAAACTTCGTTACCATCCGCAGGGCGAATCACGGTTAGCTCAGGAATAGCTCTTAAAGAGGCAATAGTTTCAATTGGCTGGTGAGTTGGACCATCTTCACCCTGTCCGATGGAGTCGTGAGTCATTACCCAAATTACGCCCACTTCAGATAGTGCCGAAAGACGGATTGCAGCCCGCATATAGTCAGTGAAGATCAAGAAAGTTGCACCGTAAGGAATCAAGCCCGATCCGTGGAGTGCCATACCGTTACAGATTGCACCCATTCCGTGTTCTCTTACACCGAAGTGAATGTTACGGTTTTCGTGTGCACCTTTTTGGAAGTCACCAGAAGCTTTTAACTCGGTTAAATTGGAGTGAGTTAAATCAGCAGAACCACCGATTAGCTCTGTTACTACAGGAGCTATTTTGTTTAAGCAAGCTTGGGAATATTTACGAGTTGCTATGCCATCATCTTCAGGGGTAAAGGTAGGCAAAACATCTGCCCAATTGTCAGGTAATTTTCCGCTTAAGAAACGCTCAAATTCTGCTGCTTCATCTGCATACTTGGACTTGTAATCAGACATTACCTGATTCCATTCTTTCTCCGCATCTGCACCGCGTTCTACCGCTTTACGCATGTGATTCAAAGCGTCGTCAGGAACTTCAAAATCGCTAGAATCCCAATTGAGCCCTTCGCGAGTAAGCTTAATTTCTTCTGTTCCCAATTTGGCACCGTGGATTCCTGCCGTTCCTTGTTTATTGGGCGCACCATAACCAATAGTAGTTGTCACCTTAATCATTGTGGGCTTATCGGTGACAGACTTTGCTTCTTCAATTGCTTTAGCAATTCCTGCCAAATCGGTATTACCATCTTCAACATGAAGCACGTGCCAGCCATAAGACTCAAAACGTTGGGAAACGTCTTCGGTGAATGCCACATCAGTTGAACCATCAATGGAAATATGATTATCGTCATATAGAGCAATTAGCTTACCTAATCCCTGGTGTCCAGCTAAAGAACAAGCTTCACCAGAAATTCCTTCCATGTTGCAACCATCACCCATAATTGTGTAGGTGTAGTGGTCGACTAAAGTTGCATCGGGCTTGTTAAATTTTGCTGCTAGGTGAGCTTCTGCCATCGCTAGACCAACTGCGTTAGCAATACCCTGACCCAAAGGTCCTGTGGTAACTTCCACTCCAGGCGTTACAAAGTTTTCTGGGTGTCCTGGAGTGTTAGAACCCCATTGGCGAAACTGCTTAATATCTTCAATAGAAACACTATCAAAACCAACAAGATACATTAATGCATACTGCAACATCGAACCATGACCAGCAGATAGCACAAAGCGATCGCGGTTAAACCACTTAGGATTTTTTGGGTTGTAGCGCATGAACTTGTCCCAAAGCACAAACGCCATTGGAGCTGCGCCCATAGGCAATCCTGGGTGTCCAGAACTAGCTTTTTCAATGGCATCTATAGCTAAAAAACGAATCGAATTAATACAGAGATTTTCAACTGTATTGGTTGATGGGCGGGCAACTACCATATTTGTTATTTAAATAAACTACGATAAAACAAATTTTGAACGAGCTTCGAGCGCACCTAGAAGGAGGAGTAAGTTTTTTCTAGACCAAGTCTTTAAAAAGCCGTCTTCTTTCTTATCTTCTCATCCTAAACCAACGCCTAGCAAGTTATCTTATTTTTGGTGGGACAAACAATTTTTGATCATCCTATGATGATTCTTGGTTACCGAATTATATATTAGACAAAAACTATTGTTTCTCACGAGCAAATAATGCTGAGAAAACCTACTATATTTTTCACTGTACCTTTAGTTGTACTTTTTAAAAGCTAGAGTAACATTATGACCACCAAAACCGAAAGAGTTAGACAAAGCTACCTTTACCTGATGGTCGCGACTACTATTAGCGATGTAGTCTAAGTCACATTCATCATCGGGGTTAGCTAAATTAATGGTGGGGGGTACTCGATCATTTTGGATCGCCATCACTGTCGCTACTGCTTCAATTCCGCCTGATCCGCCTAATAAGTGACCAGTCATAGATTTGGTAGAGCTAACTACAACTTCTGTGGCTCTTGCGCCCAAAGCCTTTTTAATTGCCTTGGTTTCGTTAGAATCGTTAGCTTGAGTACTAGTACCGTGAGCGTTAATATAATCTACTTGTTCTGGTTTTAGCTCGGCATCAACCAATGCTAGTTCGATCGCCTTAGCTGCCCCCTGTCCACCAGGCACAGGAGATGTCATGTGATAGGCATCACAAGTCATACCATAGCCAGCGATTTCTGCGTATATTTTTGCCCCACGAGCCAGGGCATGTTCTAATTCTTCTAATAGAAGTATACCCGAACCTTCTCCCATGACAAATCCATCGCGGTCGCGATCAAATGGTCTACTCGCATGGGCGGGGTCATCGTTACGAGTAGAAAGAGCTTTCGCCGAACAAAAACCGGCAAAAGATAAGGGAGTAACCGCTGCTTCTGCACCACCACAAATCATGGCATCGGCATAGCCTCCTTGAATTAGGCGAAATGCATCACCAATAGCATGTGAACCTGCTGCACAGGCAGTTACGGTACAAGAATTGGGCCCTTTTGCTCCTGTGTGAATTGCCGTCAACCCTGCTGCCATATTGGCAATCATCATGGGAATAGTGAAGGGGCTAACTTTGCGAGGACCTTTGGTAAGCAGATTTTCGTTTTGGTCTTCCATAACCTTTAGACCACCAACTCCCGTCCCAATTAACACCCCAACGCGATCTGCATTAAGATCGTTAATTTCCAACTGCGCATCGGCGATCGCTTGTATACTAGCGCATACGCCAAACTGAGCAAAACGATCCATACGCTTGGCATCTTTTTTATCTAGGTATTGATGGGGGTCAAAGTCTTTGACCTCCGCAGCAATTTGACAGGCGTGTTTTGAGGCATCAAATAGAGTCACAGACCCGACTCCACTACGACCTTGCAGTAAACTATCCCAGTATTCTGCTAGATTTTTACCTATGGGCGTAATTGCGCCCAAGCCTGTAATTACGACTCTTTTGTTTTGCCTATTTGTCATAATCTGCTCTTTTTCACATTTATAATATATATTCGCGCTAGTTTGAGGCTGCCATTGGGTATTAATACCCAACTGAGAATAACTATCTTGTTAGATCCTAAAAATTATATTCAAGAAAATAATCAAATTCTCAATCCATAAGACATAGACTTAAAACATATTGATTTACGGTATGTATTGAAGCCTTGCTACTTAGCAGCCATCATTAACCTGAATAAACTTAACGATTATAAATAAGCTATGCAGCTGTTTCAGAACTTATATGTTCTACTGCTTTACCTACCGTATCAATCTGTTCGGCAGCTTCATCGGGAATTTCAATATCAAATTCTTCTTCCAAAGCCATAACTAATTCTACTGTATCTAAAGAATCAGCACCCAAATCATTAGCAAAACTAGATTCTGGTGTAACTCGATCTGCTTCTACTTCTAGCTGATCTACTACAATACCTTTTACTTTTTCAAAAATTTCTTGATTCATTGGTTTTTTTCACTAAATAACCCAATCTCATCTGACCAACTTACGTTTAATCGAAATTGATGGGGTTGTTTCCTAATTTGTGCTGGCTTAGTTTAAAAAGCGGCAACTCTTATCTTATCTGAAAGAGGGACAAAGTTATAGCAATACCAACCCAGTTTTAGATCTAACTAAAAGCGGAAGCATTATCTCAATCAAGCTCATGCTTCCGCTTTCAGTTATTTGATTTGATCCTAATTATTCTAGAGCAATATCAATTAGCCTTTAGGAGTTTTAGCACTCTTGGCCATATCTCTGAACTTACTAAGGCTAGGACCAGGACGACGACGATATTTAGTGGCTATTGGCATTAAATTTTCTGTAGCAAAAGTTTGTCCTGCTTGAGTACCATTACTATTTCCATTAGTGCCACTGTTGTTGTACATAGCAGCAACCCAGAATGGAGGTTCAAAAGACGATGCACCGGCATTCTGAGGAGAAGATTTGGTTTTAGTCTGTGATTTTTCCGAGTCAGGTTTTTTGCTGTTTTGCTTCTTGGCACTAGCTTTCGCTTTCTTTTGAGGTTTAGCCTCTTTGGTAGCAGATTCTAATTTATCTTGGACTTCTTCTTTAGCTTGATCGGCTTTTTTAACAGCTTCTTGAGCTTTATCTTGAACTTCTTTTTTCGCTTGCTTGGTAGCTTTGGCTGCTTCTTCAGCAGGTTGAGAATCTAGTAAATCTTGAGCTTTATCTTGAACGACATCTTTTACTTTTTCGGCTGTTTTGACAACCGTCTGTACTGGTTTTGCTTCTTCAATTTCATCAGGCAATTCTAAATAAAATTTCTTATCTGACTTAAAGATTTTTTTGAGCATTTGCATGGGCTTTGTTGACTCCTATAAATGAGGTTAAGGAAACGGGATTAAAGGCAATAATAAGTATTGATCGTCTCTCTTTAAAAAAATAAATAATTGACCAGAGAACTTAACGCTAGGTTCTGTCGTAAAAATTAGGTTTCACTGACACTTATATTATATTTAGAGATTCTAAATCAAAATCGCTTGTCTAGTATTCTGTTTGAGGTAGTTTCAGAATACTAAATAAACATTCTTTTTTTTAATTATTAGCTATCCTTATCAAGCCAGAAAACTAAAGCTTCTGCAATTATACTTCACAAAAATTAATCAAAAAGCAGTTTAACTTGTCGGAAAAACCGAATGTTTATTAACTTTTGTCAAGTTATCTCATTTCTTGGGCTTTATTTGACCCAAACAGTTTTGATATTGACAAACTCATGAATTCCTTGGCTACTCAATTCTCTGCCATAACCCGATCGCTTGATTCCCCCAAAAGGCAGCCGAGGATCGGACTTGACCATACCATTAATAAAAACTGCCCCCGCTTCTATTTCGTTAATCAGGCGATCGCTTTGGTCTGTATTGTTCGTCCAAGCACTAGCACCCAAGCCAAAAGGAATATTATTCGCCAGTGAGATTGCAGCATCGAGGTCTTTTACTCTAAACAGTAATGCTACAGGACCAAAAAACTCTTCTTGAGCAACAGGGGAATCTACAGAAATATCAGTAAGTATGGTGGGCTGATAATAGTTACCGCAACGATCTGTAATCGATTTTCCACCGATTAAAACCTTTGCCCCTTGAGCGATCGCATTTTTTACTTGCTGGTCTAATTCTGAGCGAATTGTCGCGGTAGCTAAAGGACCAATATCCGTATTTTGCTCCATCGGATCGCCAATAGTCAATTCTTTAAATTTAGCAATTAATTGTGACTCAAAGCGATCGGCAATACTGGCTTGGACAATAAATCTTTTAGCAGCAATGCAAGACTGACCATTATTGAGCATTCTAGCTTTAACAGCAGTAGTTACTGCTTCTTCAACATCTGCACTATCTAAAACAATAAAAGGGTCACTGCCACCCAATTCTAAAACCACTTTTTTAATTTGTTCTCCTGCAGTCGATGCCAATGCCATCCCTGCTGGTTCACTGCCAGTTAAGGTAGCTGCTTTAACGCGATCGTCTTCGACAATTGATTTAACTTGGCTTGCGCCAATAAGTAGAGTTTGAAAAGCACCTTCAGGAAAACCAGCTTGAACCAAAATTTCTTCAATTGCTAAAGCACACTGAGGTACATTAGAAGCGTGTTTAAGAATCCCGACATTACCAGCCATCAAAGCAGGTGCCGCAAAGCGAAATACCTGCCAAAACGGGAAATTCCAGGGCATTACCGCTAAAATTATTCCTAACGGTTGATAAGCTACGTAACTTTGGCTAGCATCACTATCAATAGAAACATTTGCTAAAAATTCAGGTGCTTTGGCTGCATAAAAACGACATACTTTGGCACACTTTTGAGCTTCGGCGATCGCACTTTGATAAGTTTTGCCCATTTCTGTCGTCATAATTTGAGCAAACTTGGCAGAATCTCGTTCTAAAATTTCTGCAGCCTGATTCAACCATTCACTGCGTTGAGCAAAACTAATTTTGCGATATTCTTGATAGGTAGATTCTGCTAAAGCTAGCTTGGACTCTATTTCAGCATCATTTAGAGGAGTAAAAGTTTTGAGAGTTTCTCCTGTAGCAGGATTGATAGTTGCGATCGCCATTTTATGGTATTTAGATTTGGTTAGGATACAAAAGCCGCTAATTTTAAAGTAGCAAGTAGCGAGTAGCAAGTAGCAAGTGTCTTAATACAAGTACGCAAAAGAATAGTGTCGTCTAATTTTGAAATCATGCCAATAAAATAGCAAAATTTTAAAAATCAAACGACACTTAAGTTTTGTATAAATTAAAAGTATTTAAGAGCTAAAAGCTAAAAGCTAAGAGCTAAGAACTACGAATAATATAATCGTGTGCTTCATACTGATAATTATCAACGTCTCTAATAAGCCAGACCCATACTGCGAGTAGTTTCCGCACCAAGATAGACACGGATACTCAAAAAGTCGGTAGGACAAGCCGTTTCACAACGTTTGCAACCAACACAGTCTTCTGTACGAGGAGAAGAGGCAATTTGACCAGCTTTACAGCCATCCCAAGGTACCATCTCCAACACGTCAGTAGGACAAGCTCTCACGCATTGGGTACACCCAATGCAAGTATCATAAATTTTGACGCTATGGGACATTAGAATATAAGCTCCAACTGCGAATGTTCTTGTTTTTTCGTATTCTAGATAGAATCAAGGGCTAGTTTACCCTATGCCTTTATTGTCACTCTTCAAAAGACTGGATAACTTTAAATTCTGTAACAACTAGAGGCGATTATGGGATCTTTTTGTTGATTAAGTTTAATATTTCTTCAATAAAGTATTTGTTATGTGATTGTCACAGAAGTAGTTTGTTATATCTGTGGAGCGATCGCTTTTTAAGAGTAGTCATGGTAAATTCTAATAATCGACAAAAATCAAAAACTCTGTCTGCCCAAACCAGGGTAATCGATAGTTATTATGGTTTAATGGATTTGCACCCTGCGGCATCTACCATCGCTATTCGTCGAGCTTATCGGCAGCTAAGTAAGAAATACCATCCAGATACTACTACTTTGCCTCCTAACGTCGCCGTAGCTAAATTTCAAAGGTTAAATGAAGCTTATGCGGTGCTGAGTAGTCCTGAAGCGCGATCGCTTTACGATCTTAAAATTGGTTATTCTCGGATTAATGTAATTCAAGCACCTAGTTGGTCAAATTCAGACACAGAAAAGTATTCTAAAACTGCTTATCTCGATCCTACGGATCGTCCTCTTTCTTCGGGGGAAATATTTATGCTAGTGTTACTGGCTTTGACTTTTATTGGCTGTATTGGTCTGGTGATGACAATTTCTTATTTTCGGGCAAATGTTGTTTGATTCTTTTTAGGTAGTATGGTCTTGAGTAAAATAAATAAGATCGTGAAATCTAATAAATCTAAATATTTGATAAATAACAACAAATGAACCCAAAAGATATTAAATTAGATTCAGATTTAGGCTCGATCCAAGAACCTATTACTAGCGCATCAGCAGAAGTTAAAGAAATTATCGAACGAGTATTACAATTAGAGAAAGATAAGCTATATTTAAAAGCTCCTAGAAATATTAATGAGGATATTTTAAATATCATCAAAAAAGTCGTGCAATGAAGCTAGTTCACCTGCAACTGTGTAACTTCCGACAATTTTATAGTAAAACGCTACAGATTAAATTTGCTAGTGGAGCTAGAAATACGACAGTTATTTATGGTAATAATGGTGCTGGGAAGACAACAATTCTCAATGCTTTTACCTGGGTACTATACGAAAAGTTTACTGCTGCATTTGCTTCTCCCGAATTATTAGTCAATCAACGAGCAATTACCGAGGCTAATTTAGAACAAGGGGTAGAATGTTGGGTAGAGTTACAGTTTGAACACGATCGCAAGCTATATCAGATTAAGCGCAAGTGCTACGCTAACAAGGTTTCCGATACTCAGGTTAAATATAGCGATACCAAACTATTTATGTTGGTAGCAGGGGATGATGGACGGTGGTATCCACCTCTAGAAGCACCGGCAGATATTATTGCCAGAATTTTACCCGCTAGTTTACATCAATATTTTTTCTTTGATGGAGAAAGAATTGATAGTTTTTTTCGTCACAATCAAAATCATAATATTGCCGAAGATACTAAAGAATTATTAGGGGTTAAAATTTTAGATCGAGCGATCGAGCATTTAAAAAAAGCCAAGCGGACTCTACAAGAAGAATTACAAGAATTAGGCGATGCTCGAACTAAAGAATTGTTAAATAAACAAATAAAATTAGAACAAAAACAAGACAAATTGTTGACTAGCCATCAAGAAAATATTGCTAAAGTTAAGCAGCTAGAACAGCAAAAGAGCAATTTATCTCGTCAGCTACTAGATGTTAGTGGTGCAGACAAAATTCAAAAGCTAAAAACCAGATTAGTCCAACAGCAGAAAAACATTAAAAAAGATTTAGTTGAAAATAAGATTAAGCTCAAAAAACTATTATCAAGATCAAGTCATACAGTATTTTTAGAGAATCTTAGCGATCGCTTTTTGGATTTGCTAGAAAGTTTGCGCGATCGTAATCAATTATCTAGTGGGATTAAACAGGAATTTATCCAACAATTACTAAATCAAGAAAGTTGTCTTTGTGGTACAAGTTTAATTCCTGAAACCGCAGCTTTCAATAATGTTAAATCTTGGCTAAAAAAAGTAGAGCTAAAAAATATTGAAGAGTCAGCAATTCGCTTAGAAACTCAGGTAATCAAAATAGAGACTGAAGCTGATGACTTTTGGCAACAACTCGATCGCAACTCAGCAGATATTAATCATCAATATCTAGAATTAAATCGTTTGGAAACAGAAGTAAATCAAGCCAACCAACAGCTAAAAATCTACCCAAATAGGAATATTCAACAGCTACAACAGCAAATTGAACAAATAGAACTACAGATTAAGCAGCTAATTCTAGAACAGGGAATCAATCAACAACAACAGCAAGAAGCACAAGATCAACTACACAAGCTAGCAAAACAAATAACTCAACATCAGCTAACTGAAAACAGACAAAAAATAGCCAGCCAGAGGATTGTCGTCACTCAAGAATCAATTACGCGACTAAATGAAGTTAGAACTCGTTTAGAACAGCAATTTCGTTTAGCTTTAGAAAAAAAAGTACAAGAAATATTCAGCTTTATTTCCTTTACCCCCTACATACCCCAACTTAGTAATAACTATGAGCTTACCCTAATTCAAAAAATTGCTGATACCCAAATACCAGTTGCTGCTTCTACAGGAGAAAATCAGATTCTTAGTCTTTCTTTTATTGGCGGAATCATTGACCGTGTAAGACAATGGAGTCAACGTAATACTTTAGTCGGTTATGACAGCAGTACTTTTCCCATTGTTATGGATTCTCCTTTTGGTAGCCTAGACCAAATATATCGCCGACAAGTCGCCAAAGCTATTCCCGAACTAGCAAATCAGTTGATTATTTTTGCGACAAAAACTCAGTGGAGGGGAGAAGTGCAAACAGAAACAGAATCTCGAATTGGTCAAGAATATGTGCTAACCTATTACTCTCCAAAAGCAGATTGCGAGCTTGATTGGTTAGATTTTAATCAACAACATTATCCTTTAGTTGAACACAGTCTAAATAATTTTGAATATACAAAAATTGTTACCGTTGAACAATAGCATTAGTAATAATACCTACACGATAAATTATCAATAATCTCAGGCATTACTATCAGAAGATTTCATTCGTTCATTACAGGAGAATATTAGGAGAAAAATACAAATGCTCTTGTTAGATTATACACAAGTTCAATACTGCAAACTACAAGCAAAAGATAAACCCGTCTCGGGAATTATCTATAATGATCGAATTTTTGTAAGAGTAAAAGCTTTTCCTAAAGAAGAATTAGAAGTAGCAGTTAAAGAATGTCGTGAAGAATACCTCGACCATGAAGAACGCTCAAAAATTCCTACCTTATTAATCAAAGAAAAAACCAAGGTTGGTATTTGGATGGAAAATAAACGTTACAAACAAGAAGATATCATCCAAGTTTTAGCCAAAGATGATAGTTTATCTATGCCAAAATCATCAACTAGTAAATCCTCTAGTTCTAAGGATAATTCTAGCCGTTTGGATCTTCGTAAATTAAGCTCCAAAATGCGCTCTGCTGAACAAGGAGTAGAAATAAGAACTCGTCGCTACAAACTTAAGCTATTTCAACGCTGTTTTCTCGGCAATGAAGCTGTTGATTGGATTGTTGAGCAAACTAAGGTATCTCGACCAAATGCCGTTAAAATTGGTCAAACAATGTTAGACAAAGGACTTTTTCATCATGTTTTAGATGAGCATCAGTTTAAAGATGAAAACCTTTTTTATCGTTTCAATGCAGACGAAGGTAAAAGTATTTGGAATAGCAATGTTTAGCATTCTCATAATTAATTTTATTCTTAAGTAAGGTTACAAACAGACTAGGTTGTGCCTGACAAGTTGTGCGTTCCCCTAATTATTATCAAAAATAAAACTAGCTAAAAATCAAGCCAAAAAAGCATTTTTTCCAGTAGGTTGATAATCGGGAAAAACTCGACTTAAACTATCACCTTTAATTTTGAGATGCTGTTGCAAAATTAATGACAGAGGATCTCGAAAATCTGTAGTGATTGGTAAATCTCTATTTTGATGAATGTCGGATTGATTTAAGCCCTTCCAGTCCCCATAAACTTGTCCGCCACGAACTCCACCACCTAGCAACCACATGACATTGCCATATCCATGATCTGTTCCTCGATTGCCATTCTCTTTAACTGTGCGACCAAACTCAGACATCACTACAATTACAGTATCAGAATATATTGATTCTAATCCTTTGACCAAAGTTGCCAAACCTTTACCAAGAGGGCTCAACAGTCGATTGTGAATGCTGTTTTGATTAATATGACTATCCCAGCCCCCAACACTAATAAATGCTAATTGAGTCTTAGCATCACCCACCATCAACTTGGCAACTTCTCCTGCATCATCCACGAAAGCATTTACATTCTTTGCTCCACGGGAAGCAGACATCATTTCCTGTTTTAATTCTGCTAGGACAATCTCTCTACTTTTCATTCCATTTTGAAAAGCCTTGCTCAATTCATCTGTACCACTATACAAATTGTTAAAAGCTTGATTGATTTGGGGGCGATCTATAAAAATAGGGCTAGCAGAATTTCTACCTGGTCTAAAGCTAGCTATCGGCATTTTTCCCTTGAGAATATAGGGAGTAGTTCCTCCAACATTAAGAGCTTGGGTTGGTCTTTGTTGGGGTAATTCTGCTAATAGTCGATTCATCCAGCCATTAGCTGTATTTTTAGTACCTGGCGTTCCGTTTTCCACATAATCTTGAGCTTGAAAATGCGATCGCTCTACTACAGTTAAGCCGCTGCTATGAATAAAAGCCAAGCTCTTTTGTTGCCAAAAAGGCATTAAGTCTTTGAGATGGGGATGCAAACCAAAAAAGCCATCTAAGTCGATCGCGCCATTTTTTTCTTGAGGATAAGGCACAGCAATAGTCGGTCTAGCTTGGTAATAGTTTGCTTCTTGATGTGGTATAACCACATTTAAACCATCAATACCACCCCGCAACAGAATAAACACTAAACGTTGGCGATTACGATTAGTTTGAGCACTTGTCCGCGCAACATAACTATTTAAGCCGACGGGAATCAACATTCCTGCAGTAGCCAAACTGGCTGCGGTCAAAAATTTTCTTCTTCTCATAATACTTGCGCTAAATTCAACCAAATTTGTGGGAGTAAAAATATTATTTATACATTGCTTCGGGACTACCCAAAACTAGGGCAGTACTGAGTTGGCGATCGTCTTTAAGAGCTTGTTGAGTATGTTCGGAAAGTTGCCCCATATTGCCAATTACCTGCTGATATTCAATTGGAGAATTAGGATCCAAAGCTTTATTAGCGATCGCACCAGCCAAGCTAATTCTTTGCAACATAGCTTCAGGACTTAGCCAAGCATCTTGAGTATTGTGATAGCCCGTGGGAGGAACGCACATATATAGAGGCATTGAGAGTCGAAACAACATTCCTTGAAAGCGTTTAAGATTTACTTGCTTAATTTCTGCCATCCGCACTAAAGATATTAAATACTGATAAGGAGTTTTGAATTTTTGCTTGTTCAATTTAGGATCTTGAAATTCTTGAGTGTGAATCAAGGTATTCAAAACAGCTTTAATATCGCCTTGGCTATCGGTAAACTTTTGTGCCAAAGTATCTACCAATTTCGCTGATGGGCGATCGCTAATAAAATATTGTGCCAATTTATAACTAATAAACTTAGCAGTAGAGGGATGGTCTGCCAAAATGTCTAAAGCCTTTTCCCCTTCTTCGATGCCACCCCCCTTAATTTGGTGACCGAGAAATATTTTATCTGAAGAGTCATGACGTTTCCTAAAGAAAAAGAAGCCCTGTTTATCTCCTTTATTACCTTCGTAATCAACCGTCCAGCCTGTAAAAATTTTTGCCAAAGCTAGAACATCATCCTGGGAGTAGCCGCCATTAACACCCAAAGTATGAAGTTCCATCAACTCGCGAGCATAGTTTTCATTCAAGCCTTTAAACTGTCCTTTTGCCAAAGGGCTATTAGGATCAGTATTAAACTTATTATCAAGATAAATTAACATGGCAGGATCGCGAGCTACTACTCCTAATAACTCTCGGAAATTACCTAAAGCATGGGCGCGAATATCATCTTCGTAGTCACTCAACCAAATATTGATTGCTCCCTTGACTGCTAATACATTGAAATGATTAAACCAGAAATCCACCATCACCTCTTGTAGCTGACGCTCGGAATAAATTGCTCTGGCTAAACGAACATAAGTTGACCGATTTCTAGCAGAGGTGTTTAAATCTAGATTTTGTTGATTAATTGCCTCTTGTTGTTGAATTGATAAATTGGCAGACTTGTTGAGTTTTTGTCGATTGGCAACCAACTGTCGATGTAATTTAAATGGCTTTTTATATTCCAAATTTAATTCAGCCAAATATTCATTGAGGATCTTGCTTTCTTTAATATCCTGGGGATTGAGTTGAGATTGAATATAGGCTTCAATACCATTAGTTTCCACCTGCTCGATTTGTGCCGAATTTACCCCGAAACTAATTCTTTCTAAAATATGGTTATAGCTTGGCTGAAATAAGCGATCGCTGGCTGATGCGGGTATAGCCAAACCAGACCACAATATTGCGCCACAAATTAATATTTGGATCCAGTACTGTAGTTTTTGCTTCATAATCTATTGCAAGCTAATTGTACCTATCGACTAATTACAAAATTTAGAATTACATTATGGCTTTAATTTTTCTTTTTTAAAGAATAAACAATTAATTATAAAAATATGACTCAAGTTGTTATCGTTGGGGCGGGTCCAACTGGTGCTACCCTAGCACTGCTACTAGTAAAAAAAGGGATATTTGTCAAATTAGTCGAAGCCTCTGGCGACTTTAAACGGATATTTCGGGGTGAAGGATTAATGCCCAGTGGCTTGGATGCTTTAGAACAGATGGACTTGGGAAGATTACTAACCAATATTCCTCATCAGCAGATTGATGCTTGGGAAGTTTTACTAGGCAATAAAAGCTTATTTCGCGTTGATGAGCCAATAGAAACCAATGGTAGACCTTGTACTACTGTTTCCCAACCTCATTTACTAGATGCCGTAATCGAACAGGCTCAAACCTATTCTCAGTTTGAATTAATTCCAGGAGTAGCCGTTAAAGATCTTGTAATTATCGAAGAAAGAGTCCAAGGAGTTAAATTGGCTTCTGGTCGAGAAATTCCTGGGGATTTGGTCATTGCTGCCGATGGACGCAATTCAACAATTAGACGTAAGGCGGGAATTGATTTAATTCAGCTGCAAAGTAGTATTGATATTCTCTGGTTTAAATTAGATTCTGGCGCGCTACAAGATTCAACTAATACTTTTTATTCGATTGTCAAGGGAAAGGACGCTTATGGCTTATTTCGCGGGTCTGGTAATAAGTTACAGATTGGCTGGGGACTACACACCGACGATCAATATAACTGGAAGGAAATAGATTGGGTAGCCAAATTAACAGATGCTTCTCCTCCTTGGTTAGCCAAACACATTCAAACTCACCAAGAGAGTTTAACCAAACCACTGCTATTATCTGTAGTTGTAGGACGTTGCGATCGCTGGTACCAACCAGGACTATTATTATTAGGGGATGCAGTTCATCCGATGTCACCCATTCGCGCCCAAGGAATTAATATGGCATTTCGTGATGTTATTGTGGCAGCCAATTATTTAGTACCTTTATTGAGTCAGTCTAGTCTAGATTGTCAGGCGATCGACGCTGTTTTACCTCAAATCCAACAAGCTAGAGAACCAGAAATTATTCGTATTCAAAAACTACAGGCGCAGGAAATGGCTCAAGCAGAGTTACTACACAACAGTGCCTTTCTCCGTTGGGGTGCAACTACCTTTGCTGCGATTGTTCGCCCTGGCATTCGTGCATCTTGGCTAAGGCGACAAAAACAAATGCGTCAAGGTGTAACTAAGGTAAGTTTAAATATTTAATTTATAGCATTACGTATCAGCGTGCTTGATATCCTTGCTACTTGCTACTTGCTACTTCCTACTTCCGAGCAAATAACTAATCTGTCCTGACGTAACTTTGTACGGCTATAATCGCTCCATTGCATATCTAACTCTGGCGCTAACAGCTGCTTCTGTTTCGGTATCAATTAATTCTTGAAATCTACTAGTAATTTTTGATAGTAATTCTGGTTGACTGGTTGCCAAAGTTTTACCCAAGGACTCTAAACCAACAATTGCTGCATAGCGCACGACCCATTCTCCATCTTCTGTAGCTAACAAAAGAGTATCTAGTACCTGCTGTTGGGCGGGAATCATCTGATCTTGAGGTAGCTTTGACCATAAAATACTACCCAATCCTTTAGCTGCTGAACGACGCACACTTTGAGAAAAATCCGATATAGCAGCCTTTAATAATAAATCTAGGGCAGAAGGATCGCCGATCCCTGCAAACACTCTAGTAGCCCACGCCCTCGCACCATAATTATAGCCATCCAAATTATGTAAAAGATAGGGGACAACAGGTTCGCCTATTGTAATTAAACCATCTACTGCAGCCACTGCAGCCCCAGGATTATTAAACCCTAATACCTCAACTAAAGTTGGAATCGCAGCTGTATCATTTGCTTCGGCTAAGTCTTCTACCGTTTCTAACAGCAAATCGGCAGAATCAGCTTGGTTAACCGCATCTATCAGAGTTTGAGTATCGGACATTGTTTTTAATTACTAATTATTTAATGCATAATATCTTGCTTATGTACCACAAAAAAAGCACCCATTAAATTATGAGTGCCAGTAGTTTCAAAAATATTTGAACAAATGATCGAGTATTTACGCAGCACTTTCTACGGCAGGATAAACGCTTACTTTCTTTTGTCCTCTTTTTCTGTATTCAAATTTAACAACGCCATGAATCAAAGAATACAAAGTGTCGTCTTTACCACGACCAACATTGTTACCAGGATGTACGCTGGTACCTCTTTGACGTACCAAAATGCTTCCTGCGGTAACTTCTTGTCCGCCATAACGTTTCACACCGAGTCGCTTGGAATTAGAATCGCGACCGTTACGAGTACTACCTGTTCCTTTCTTATGAGCCATATTATCAATCCTCTATAAATTGTGCTTGTTCTATATTGCTGAATTATTCGGCTGTAGCTACTTCTGCTTCTGCTTCTGCTTTAGCAACAACCGAACCGTTCAAGCTAATCGAATCAATCATCAAGCGAGTTAACTCTTGACGATGACCGCGTTTTTTGCGGGTTTTCTTTTTGGGCTGCATTTTATAGACGATGACTTTTTTGCCTCGTCTGTGACGCATTACAGTACCTTCTACGGTAGCACCCTCAATATAAGGACGACCAACAGTTATGTCGTCGTCGTTACTAACCAATAAAACTTTGTCTATGGTGTAGCTAGATTCTGGATCGGCAGCTAATAAGTTGACGTCGTAGAAACGACCAGGCTCAACTCTCATTTGTCCGCCACCAATCTCAACAATTGCGTAAGTCATAAAAAATTTACTTGTGTTTGTGTTGCCGTAAGGGTAGCCAGTTAAAAGCTTAAGCTAATTGGAATTTTTAGCTATCAACTTATTTCTACGTGGCGTTTTTTTTAATACCCGATCCGAGCAAGTTATTAGATGCCCAATCTATAATTATCTGGATTTAGTTATAATTTGTCAATATTTAATTTTTAACTCTTCGCGTTTCTCTTTGCGCGAAATAAAAAACGATCGCCCTCCTCAACACCAAAAGCGATCGCTTTAATCAAAACCAACCAAAAATTAAACCGAAGTCAAAGCTTTCCCCGCTTCAGCGTTAGTTTCCTTTCTGTCAGCTTCGGAAGGGGGTACTACCTGCCAGAATTGGTCTAGATAGTTATTCCAATCTTGCAGAATAGTTTTTCCTTTATCACTACCCGTTCTTGCTACATGCTGTTGAATCATTTCTCTGAGTTGTGTTTCTCCAGCAGTGGTAGTAACTCGCTGAATCTTGACGATTTCAGGGTTAACTTTAGACGCAAATGTACCATTTTCATCAAGGAAGTAACCCAAACCGCCTGTCATCCCCGCACCGACGTTACGACCAACTTCACCAAGGACAATGACTAAACCACCTGTCATGTATTCGCAACAGTGATCGCCAGCACCTTCAATCACCGCTTTACCCATCGAGTTACGTACAGCAAATCTTTCGCCAGCACGCCCGTTGGCGTAAAGTGCACCGCCAGTTGCACCGTATAAACAGGTATTACCAATAATTACGTTACTAGCTGCATCGTAAGTAGATTTAGTACTGGGGGCGATAATAATTTCGCCGCCGTGCATTCCTTTGCCAACATAATCGTTAGCTTCACCAGAAACAATCATCTTCATTCCTGGTAGGTTAAATGCGCCAAAACTTTGACCAGCCGAACCTTTGAATATTAAGGTTATTTCGCCTTTAAAGTCACTATTACCGTATTCAGAAGCGATCGCACCAGATATTCTGCCACCAACGCTACGATCTGTATTAATGATACCAATATCTTTGGCTACCGTACCTTGATTGGCGATCGCGCTAGCAATATCTTGGTCAGCTAATATTTGATCATCTAAGACATGACCGTTAGTGTGAACTTCTTCATGGTTTAACCAACTACGGTCTGATTTGACGTTAGGTAAATCAATTAAGCAATTGAGATCTAAACCACTAGTTTTAGCAATGTTGACATCGGAGTTTTGAACTAAAAGATCGGCACGTCCGATGATTTCATTAAGACTGCGATAGCCTAGTTTAGCCAACAACTGTCTTACTTCTTCTGCCACAAAGAAAAAGAAATTAACTACATTTTCAGGGATACCCTTAAATCTGTCGCGTAGATGCTGTTGTTGAGTGGCAACTCCTACAGGACAAGTATTCATGTGACAGACACGAGCCATAATACAGCCTTCGGCGATCATCGCGATCGAACCAAAGCCATATTCTTCTGCACCCATCAGCGCAGCCATAACTACATCCCAACCTGTCTTTAAACCGCCGTCAGCACGGAGTAAAACGCGATCGCGCAGTTGATTTTGCAACAGTACTCGGTGTACCTCAGTCAGTCCTAATTCCCAAGGTGTGCCTGCGTGTTTGATCGAGCTTAAAGGCGATGCACCAGTACCACCATCATGACCCGAAATTTGAATTACGTCGGAGTTCGCTTTGGCTACACCTGCTGCAATTGTGCCGATACCGATTTCTGCTACTAGTTTCACAGATACTTTCGCTGCGGGATTAATTTGATGGAGATCGAAGATTAATTGGGCTAAATCTTCAATAGAGTAAATATCGTGGTGAGGAGGAGGAGAAATCAGAGTTACTCCTGGTTTAGAACGGCGCAGAGAAGCAATATAAGGACTAACTTTTTTGCCTGGTAATTGTCCCCCTTCCCCTGGTTTTGCGCCTTGAGCGAGTTTAATCTCAATTTGTTTGGCACTCATAAGATATTCTGGAGTCACTCCAAAACGTCCTGATGCTACTTGTTTAATCGCAGAACTCGCAGTATCGCCGTTTTGTAAACCATTAAGATGAGGCAGAGTAGGAGATTTACCTTCACTTACGTCATCTAATACTTTGAAGCGGACAGCATCTTCGCCACCTTCTCCAGAGTTGGATTTCCCGCCAATACGGTTCATCGCTACTGCTAGAGTTTCATGAGCTTCTCTAGATAAAGAACCTAAAGACATTCCCCCAGTACAAAAACGAGTAAAGATACTTTCGACCGATTCTACTTCATCAATAGCAATAGATTCGCGATCGCTTTTAAAATCTAACAAGTCTCTCAAAGCGGTTGCAGGTCGTCCGTGCAGGTGTTTTTTGTAAAGTTCGTAGTGGTCGTATTCTTTGCTCTCTACTGCTTTATGTAAGGCTTTGGACATTTCAGGAGAATTCATATGATATTCTCCACCTTTTTTATATTTAACAAAACCGTAGTTTTCGAGCTTCTTACCTTGAATTTCGGGGAAAGCTTTGCAGTGAAAAGCTATCACTTCCTGCGCCAACTCATTAATAGTCAGACCACCCAAGCGGGAAGTAGTACCTGCAAAGGCTAGCTCGACTAAATCTACTCCTAACCCCAAAGCTTCAAAGATTTGTGCGCCGTGATAGGAAGACAGCAAAGAGATTCCCATCTTAGAGAGAATTTTTAATAGTCCTGCTTCAATAGACTTGCGGTAGTTTTGTTGTGCTTTATCTAAACTAATGGTTTCAATCCGCTCATTTGCCATCAATTTCTGCGTCTTGGGATCGTTCCACCACTGGCGGACACTTTCTAAAGTCAAATAAGGACATATAGCAGAAGCCCCGTAACCAATTAAACAAGCATAGTGATGAGTACTCCAACACTGCGCCGTATCTACTACCAAAGAAGTCCGCAAACGCAATCCTTGGCGAATTAAATGATGGTGGACTGCGCCAACTGCCAACAAGGGAGGAATATAGCTATATTCTGTACCAATATCTTCAGAGCGATCGCTCAAAACAATTATTTCTACTCCCGCTTTGACCGCTTCAGTAGCTTGCTGACAAATATTAGTTACCGCTTCTTGTAAACCGTTGGGACCAGTTTCGATTTTGTAAAGAGTTGATAATTTCTCCGTTTTGAAATCAGAAGATTCAATCGTGCTTAATTCTTCGTCATTAATAATTGGCGATTCTAACTTGAGCATTCTGGCATCTTCAGGCTTCAGGTTAAGCAAATTTCCTTTCGCGCCAAGTTGCATCGACAAAGACATGACCAAGCTTTCCCGCAGAGGATCGATCGCAGGATTAGTTACCTGAGCAAATCTTTGCTTAAAGTAGTCATATAGCAATCTAGGCTTATTGGAAAGTACTGCCAAAGGAATATCATCGCCCATACAGAAAGTCGGTTCTTTACCGTTGATAGCCATCGATTGAATAATCAATTCTAAATCTTCGGCGGTATAACCAAATGCTGTTTGCTGTTGTAGCAATTGTTTGGAACTTAGAAGATTTTTTGTACCAAACTCATGAGATTCTACTAACTGACGATGTTCTTTAACCCATTTTCCATAAGGATTCTCTTGAGCAACACGCTGTTTAACATCCCAATTACGGAGTATTTCTTTGGTTTTTAGGTCTACGACGATAGTTTGACCAGGACCGAGTCTACCCTTTTCGACAATTTCTTCATCGGGTAAATCTACCACTCCTGTTTCTGAACCCACTACCACATAACCATCTTTAGTAATCGTGTAACGAGCAGGGCGCAAACCATTACGATCTAGGGCTGCACCAACAGTTTTGCCATCGCTAAACACTAACAACGCTGGACCATCCCAAGGTTCTTGTTGACCGCTATGATACTCATAAAAATCGACAATTTCGGGATACTCTTGTAAAGAAGGCTGATTTTGATAGGCTTCTGGAACGAGAATCATTGCTGCTTCGGAGATACTGCGACCAGTACGCACCAGCAATTCCATTGCGCTATCCAAATTATAGGAATCGCTGTTGTCGTTATTAACAATCGGAGTTAATTTTTTAATTTCTTGATGAGTCCAGCCAGGTAAAGTAGCTTCACCAAAGTTAGAAACTAATTCTTTTTCCCGATTTGACATCCAGTTGATGTTGCCCAAGAGAGTATTGATTTCACCGTTGTGACCCAAAATTCGCATTGGTTGAGCAAAGGGCCATTTGGGCATTGTATTGGTACTAAAGCGACGATGATAAACCGCAAAAGTACTTTCGTAATCCCGATTGGCTAAATCTTGATAAAAATCGCCCAAGATAACCGAGCGCACCATTCCTTTGTAGACAATCGTACGGCAGGAGAAAGAACAGATATAGAAGTCATCGGATAAATGTTTTCCAACTTGCGATCTGGCTATATATAGTTTGCGATCTAAATCGTCTCCTGTTAAACCTTCAGTCGAACTAACTACTATCTGTTCGATATGGGGCTGATTATCTCTAGCTTGCTGTCCCAAAACTTCTGGTTTTACGGGTACTTCTCGCCAACCCAATACCGTTAAATTTTCTGCCTTAACTGCTTCTTCAATAAACTGTTTAGATTCAGCTATTCCCTCTGCATCCTGGGGTAAAAAAACCATTCCCACGCCCCAGCCTTCTGACTCTGGCTGAGAGATATTATTATTACTAAACCAATCGGCAAATATTTTTTGAGGCAGTGCAGTCATAATACCCGCACCATCTCCAGAATCGCGATCGGCACTACATCCGCCACGATGCTCCATACATCCAAGAGCTTTGAGAGCTTGGGTAACAATTTTGTTACTTTCTCTTCCATCCTGATAAGCAATAAAACCTACACCGCAAGCATCTCTTTCTTCTACTAGCCATTTTTGACCCTTGAAAGGTTGGCGAGCGGATTTTGTTGATAATCCAAATTGAATCGCATTTTTATCAATTTTTTTTGATTTCATTTCCTTGCTCATATAAATGTAATAGATTATATTGTGGTTACTTTTTAACTATGTGATCGCTCGATCGCTGTCAGACCTGCGCTTTGACAAGTGCAGCCGTTCGGTATATTGGCGTCCCTCAACGGATACACTTTCGGATAGGGCGGGGTTGCATCGCTATTTCAATTTTGTTTTAAAGCTAAAAATATAGACATCGACGTATCCATAAGTGAAAAAATGTGTGGTGTAAATTTTAATTTTTTTAAAAAGACCGTAGGTGCAATCATCGTCTCTGCTATGGTTCGAGTATCAAATCTTGTGGTTTGTGTCTTAGTAAAAAAATAAAATAGTATTAGTTTGTGCTATTACCGAAACATAAGAATTCAAGATATTTTTAAAGGTATGAATTTTTGTGCATTTGGCTTCATGGCTGTTGTTGTTCTAGACGACATTGAGTGATTTAGCATTGTCAACATTTTTGGTATGGATATTTTAGCAACCAAATAGCCGATAATTCTTCTTTTTTAGGTGTTGGCTCAAATTAAAACTAAAAAATAAAAATCATCTAATAGCTGAAGAATCAATTGACAGTTAGCTTCTCATTGTAACTGAAGTAGCTGTAGGAAAAAGCTTCATTAACTACATTTAGTAGCTGACAATCTCCAAGAAAAAACGTTATTGCCAGTCTCAGTATTTTCACTTGTGGTGGGACCAATCTAAATCGGCTAAACTTTAATCGATCTTTAATTAAGATCATGAGAACCCTAGTTTTCCAATTCGTTTTGTAAAGATTGAATGTGGATTCATCATTTTTGGCAGGAGTGTATTTCAGTTCTCCATAATTGTCTGTTATCTTTTGTTTAAGTTAATCGAACAAGTTCTCTCTATCACATCTCAATTTGATTAGAGCCACCGCGTAACCTAAGTTTATATATTTGTTGCCAATACAATCAATATTAGTCATTATGTCTCAGTCTACAAAAACTAATTCCAACACAAATGCAGTAGTAGAAACTAAACCATTATCTTTAGCCCACACGACAACTGCTGCTACGGAAATCCGTCCTTGGGGTTCTTTCACTACTTTAGAAGAAGGTTCAGGATATAAAATCAAACGTATCGAAGTAAATCCTGGTCATCGCCTCAGTTTACAAATGCATCATCACCGTAGCGAACATTGGATCGTAGTTTCAGGAACGGCGAAGGTATTTTGTGGCGATAGTGAAATGATTCTGAGTAGTAATCAGTCTACATATGTTCCTCAATGTACTTCTCATCGGCTAGAAAATCCTGGGGTAATTAAACTAGTTTTGATCGAAGTACAAAATGGTCAGTATTTGGGAGAAGACGATATAATTCGCTTTAGCGATGACTATGCTCGTCAGTAGTGTTGTATCGGTTTGGAGTTCGAGTTATTGGGACTATAATTGTTTTGCTGTAGCATGGTTTTAAGTAGATAATATCTTAGACTATGCTACAAATAAGCCTTTCAGCAGCCAAAGAAATTAAGCGCATTCAAGAAAATAAACTAGAGCCAGACACTCTTTTGAAATTAACCATTATTTCGGGAGGATGTTCTGGTTTTTTTTATCAGCTACAGATGGATAGTAAAAATAACATTCAAAATATAGACGAGTATCGTTCCTCCCTTAAAAATACTGGAGTACATTTTCTAGAACTCAACGGAGTTGAAATTTTGGTTGACGAAACATCTTGGCAGTATGTAGAAAACCTCAAGATAGACTATGCAGAAGATCTGATGGGAGGGGGCTTTCGGTTCAATAATCCCTTGGCAAAAGACATATGTGGTTGTGGAATGTCTTTCGCGATCGATAAGTAAAATCGATTAATTGATCTAACCGAAGAAATAAAAATAAAAGATTGACATGAACTAATTAAATAATATAAAATCAGAATTTGTCTGCTATTCTGTTAGCCACGATTAAAACTACATAAGCCAAGTATACAATGCCTACTATTCAGCAACTCATTCGTAGCGAAAGATCTAAATCAAAAAAGAAAACCAAGTCTCCTGCCCTTAAAGAGTGTCCTCAGCGTCGAGGAGTTTGTACTAGGGTATATACCACTACTCCCAAAAAGCCTAACTCAGCACTGAGAAAAGTTGCTAGGGTACGTCTTACTTCTGGTTTTGAGGTAACGGCTTATATTCCAGGTATTGGACACAACCTACAAGAACACTCTGTAGTTTTGATTCGCGGCGGTAGGGTAAAAGATTTACCTGGAGTAAGATACCACATCGTTCGCGGTACTCTAGATACTACTGGAGTTAAAGATAGAGCGCAAAGTCGTTCCAAATACGGTACTAAAAAGCCTAAATCTTAAGCTAAGTTTTAAGCTTGTATACTATTTCTGATAGTTATCAAAGATAGCAGCCCCAAAAAATCTGATTCTAAAGAGTTGCCATTGTAGAAACAGATATCAGAATCTTGATAATAGAAAGATCTTGACAAGTTGTATCATTCCATAACCCTAGACTTAGGAAAGTTGTAGTTTTAAAAGCGATGCTTAAAGTGCGAATGTGAAACATGCGGAACACCACAGTGTATCCGTTCAAGAAAAATCTTCTTGGAGAGTGTTTCTATCCGTTATAACTACACAATACCTGCGCTTTATCCATCTGTAATGTCGAAAAAGCCCAAGCTATAGTATTAGCTGACCGTACTTTATAGCTAAATCTGTTTCAATTTAATGAAATATTAATATTGAAAGCGTCTAATTCTCGCACATTCCCCATATTCTTTAAAAATAAACAAGTAATCCCATGTCTCGTCGTTCAACTAAGAAAAAACGCCCCGTTCCCCCAGATCCAGTCTATAATAGCCGTTTATTAAGCATGACCATTAGAAGAATCATGCGTAGCGGTAAACAGTCTTTGGCTGCGCGCATTATCTATGATGCGATGAGCATCATTGGTGAAAGAACTGGTAACGAACCAATTGAAGTGTTCGAGCAAGCAATCAAAAATTTAACTCCTTTAGTTGAGGTAAAAGCTCGTCGAGTAGGTGGAGCTACTTACCAAGTACCAATGGAAGTCAGACAAGGTAGAGGTACAACCTTAGCCTTGCGTTGGTTGATTCAATTTGCTCGTGCTAGAGGTGGACGTACAATGGCTGGTAAATTGGCTAGCGAGATTATGGATGCTGCTAATGAAACTGGTGGAGCAATGAAGAAAAGAGAGGAAACTCATCGTATGGCAGAAGCAAATAAAGCCTTTGCTCACTATCGCTACTAAGATTTTGTTTTAATCGCTCAAAGAAAATTTAAATTCAATGGGGGAGATTTTGGCAGGCAGACAGATTAAGACAACTGTCAGTTTAATCTCTCTTTTTTGGCGAGGCGATCAAGGCAACAAACACTGGAATTTCCCAAAAGCCGTTTTAATTATGTGACTAGTTTAGTTTTTTAATTAAATAAAAGTATAAGATTATAAACGGTATAAAAAAAGTAAACAATTAGCAACTTCATCCTGCAAAACGCAAGGAGGTATTTGTGGCACGTACCATCCCGCTAGAGCGAGTCCGAAATATCGGTATTGCTGCTCATATAGACGCGGGCAAAACAACAACAACTGAACGCATTCTGTTCTACACTGGCATCGCCTACAAAATGGGCGAAGTTCATGATGGTGCAGCGACCATGGACTGGATGCAGCAAGAGCAAGAAAGAGGGATCACGATCACCGCAGCTGCTATTAGTACTAGCTGGAAAGATCACAAAGTAAATATTATCGATACCCCTGGTCACGTTGATTTCACCATTGAAGTGGAGCGATCAATGCGGGTTTTGGATGGGGTAATTGCTGTGTTTTGTTCTGTAGGTGGCGTGCAACCTCAGTCAGAAACTGTTTGGCGACAGGCAAATAGGTACAACGTACCTAGAGTGGCATTTGTCAACAAAATGGATCGTACTGGGGCAAATTTCTTTAAAGTTTACGAACAGATTAAAGAACGCCTCCAAGCAAATGCAGTACCCATCCAAATTCCCATTGGTAGTGAAGCAGAATTTGAGGGCATTGTCGATCTGGTACGGATGAAAGCCGTTATCTACAAAGATGATTTAGGAAAAGATATAGAAGAAATTGATATTCCAGACGAACTTTTACCTCAGGCTCAAGAATACAGAACTAAATTGATCGAATCTGTCGCTGAAGTTGATGAGGCACTCCTAGAAAAATTTATGATGGAGGAAGAATTCGATGAGGCAGAAATAAAGGCGGCAATTCGCCAAGGTACAATTGATGGCTCAATTATGCCCATGTTGTGCGGTTCTGCCTTTAAAAATAAAGGAGTACAGGTATTATTAGATGCTGTAGTTGACTACTTACCCGCTCCTACAGAAGTACCGCCAATCACGGGGGAACTTCCTAATGGAGAAGAAGCCGTTCGGCATTCTGATGATGATCAGCCTTTTGCTGCTTTAGCATTCAAAATTGCCACGGATAAGTTTGGTCGTTTGACTTTTGTTCGAGTCTACTCTGGGATTTTAGCTAAAGGAAGTTATGTTTATAACTCTACTAAACAAAAGAAAGAACGTATTTCGCGTTTGGTAGTTCTTAAATCTAATGATCGCATTGAAGTCGACGAACTAAGAGCAGGAGACTTAGGAGCAATAGTTGGTTTGAAGGTAGCCTCTACAGGAGATACCTTATGCGATGACAAAAATCCGATTATTTTGGAATCTCTATACGTTCCAGAACCAGTGATTTCGGTGGCAGTGGAGCCTCAAACTAAGAGCGATGTAGAAAAGCTGTCTAAAGCCCTGCAGGCTCTTTCTGATGAAGATCCCACGTTTAAAGTCAGCACTAACCCTGAAACCAATCAAACTGTAATTGCAGGGATGGGAGAACTTCACCTAGAGATCTTGGTAGATCGGATGCTGAGGGAATTTAACGTCGAAGCCACTGTTGGTAAGCCTCAGGTTGCTTACCGCGAGACAATTCGCCAAAGTAGTAAAGCAGAAGGCAAGTACATTAAGCAAAGCGGTGGCAAAGGTCAATACGGTCATGCTGTATTGGAGGTTGAACCCGCCGAGGCTGGTACTGGTTTTGAGTTTGTTTCCAAAATTGTCGGTGGTACTATTCCCAAAGAATATATTCCCGCGATCGAACAAGGGGTGAAACAAACCTGTGAATCTGGTATCTTGTCAGGATATCCTTTAATAGATATCAAGGTTACTTTAGTTGATGGTTCGTATCACGATGTAGACTCAAACGAGATGGCTTTCAAAGTGGCTGGTTCGATGGCGGTTAGAGAGGCAGTAAAACAGGCTTCTCCAGTTGTTCTAGAACCAATGATGAAGGTTGAAGTCGAAGTCCCTGAAGATTTTTTGGGGGATGTGATCGGAGACTTGAACTCCCGTCGAGGCAATATCGAGGGGATGAACTCCGACGCGGGTATAGCTACAATAGATGCTCAAGTTCCTTTAGCAAAAATGTTTGGCTATGCTACGGATATTCGCTCCAAAACTCAAGGACGCGGTATCTTCTCGATGGAGTTCAGCGAATACAGCGATGTTCCTCGCAATGAAGCAGAGGCAATTATCGTTAAAAATAAAGGGAACACACTAATTTAAATAAGGAATAAATTAATTAATGGCACGCGCAAAGTTTGAACGCAATAAAGAACACGCTAACATCGGTACTGTAGGTCACGTAGATCATGGTAAAACTACTTTAACCGCAGCAATTACTTTAGCTTTGGCTGCCCAAGGTGGTGCTAAAGCCAGAAACTACGAAGATATTGATGCTGCTCCTGAAGAGAAAGCACGTGGCATCACTATCAACACTGCTCACGTAGAATACGAAACTGCAAATCGTCACTACGCTCACGTAGATTGCCCTGGACACGCTGATTATGTCAAAAACATGATTACTGGTGCAGCTCAAATGGATGGCGGTATTCTAGTAGTATCTGCTGCTGATGGCCCTATGCCTCAAACTCGCGAACATATTCTGTTGGCAAAACAAGTAGGCGTACCTAGTTTAGTAGTCTTCATGAACAAAGAAGACCAGGTAGATGACGAAGAACTACTTGAGTTGGTTGAATTGGAAATTCGCGAACTCTTAAGCGAGTATGATTTCCCTGGTGATGACATTCCTATCGTTGCTGGATCTGCTCTAAAAGCAGTAGAAGCTCTCACTTCAAACCCCAGTACTGCTAAAGGTGACGATCCTTGGGTTGATAAAATTCATGCCCTAATGGAACAAGTTGATACTTATATTCCTACTCCTGAGCGTGAAATCGACAAGCCTTTCTTGATGGCTGTAGAGGACGTATTTTCTATTACTGGTCGTGGTACTGTTGCTACTGGTCGTATTGAACGCGGGGTAGTCAAGGTAGGTGAAACTATTGAAATCGTTGGAATCAGAGACACTCGTAGCACTACTGTAACTGGAGTAGAAATGTTCCAGAAAACCTTGGATCAAGGTATGGCTGGAGACAACGTTGGTGTACTTCTTCGCGGTGTGCAGAAAGAAGATATTGAACGTGGTATGGTTTTGTCTAAACCAGGTTCAATCACTCCTCACACTGAATTTGAAGGAGAAGTTTACGTCTTAACTAAAGAAGAAGGTGGTCGTCACACTCCTTTCTTTAAAAACTACCGTCCTCAATTCTACGTTCGTACAACTGATGTTACTGGTACTATTACTGACTATACTGCTGATGATGGCAGCGCAGTAGAAATGGTAATGCCTGGAGATCGCATCAAAATGAATGTAGAACTAATTAACCCCATTGCGATTGAGCAAGGAATGCGCTTTGCAATTCGTGAAGGTGGTCGTACTATTGGTGCTGGTGTAGTTTCTAAAATCATCAAGTAGTCCATCGGACAACCAACATAGAACGTACAAATTGACTATGAGAGTGGACTTTGCAGTCAAATTTAATTGGCGATTGCAGTCTACTCTCTTAGTTTCTGTGAGAGAATAAACAAAGCATCAATCTAAATAATAGATTTAGAGTACTCGTACTCAATCTTAGATCCAGTTAAACCCCGTACCTTGACAACTGAGCAATAAGCAACATGGCAACGATTCAACAGCAAAAAATACGTATTCGCCTCAAAGCCTTCGACCAACGTTTATTAGATACTTCTTGTGAGAAAATTGTCGATACAGCCAACAGAACAAACGCTTCAGCAGTAGGACCTATTCCTTTACCAACAAAAAGAAAAATTTATTGTGTTTTGCGATCGCCCCATGTAGATAAAGACTCTCGCGAACATTTTGAAACTCGTACTCACCGACGCATTATTGATATTTATAAGCCTTCTTCCAAAACTATTGATGCCTTGATGAAGCTGGATCTTCCTGCTGGGGTTGATATTGAAGTTAAGCTTTGATGTTTGAAAATATAAAAATTACTTTTGCCCTTTAAAATAAATCTAAAGGGCAATTTTTTTTAGGTAATTGGCTTTTACCAAACATCTAAAGAGCAACAGATTATAACTATAACTTTTGTTTTTGTTTCAAACTGATTTAAAATTGTCATACTTTACATTGTTCAATAAATTGAAACAGTCTTAAAAAGACAACGCAAATACAGCACTTATAGGCTATAATGCAAGTGGCTTTAGGGACTACAGTGCCAAAAATATTTTGAAGCTCTCAAACACTTATTTTTTGGTAACTATATTTTCTAATTGAGAATAAAACCGTTCCACTTTCGTCAAAAACGAATTTTCTTAACAATCTGTTATATGTACAAATATAACAAGAAGTTCATGTTAATTTGACAATATAGCGATTTTGTAGGTAGGTAAAAAATTGACATCAGTAAGACTAGCAGCATATTAGTTAAAGTAAAAATCGAGACATTTTCGAGTAGCTAGTTTTCTTAAACATTAGTCAGGTTAAAGAACAAACACCTTATGTAGAAAAATCCGCTAAAGTAAGAATAAGTCAGCAACATTTAATAACCATAGCTAGAAACAAGTTTTAGATGGCATCTTCTTCAATCGCAGTTAGAGAACTACCCCTATTCCCCCTTCCTGAAGTAGTTTTATTTCCCAGCCGTCCCTTGCCCCTTCATATATTTGAGTATCGTTACAGAATCATGATGAATACGATTCTGGAAAACGATCGCCGTTTTGGGGTATTGTCTATAGATCCTACTACGGGAGAAATCGCGGAATATGGATGCTGCGCTGAGATTTTGCATTTCCAAAGGCTACCAGACGATCGCATGAAAATGCTGACCTTTGGACAACAAAGATTTCGCGTCTTAGAATATGTTAGAGAAAAACCTTACCGTGTCGGTTTAGTAGAATGGATTGAAGATCAACCCCCAACAGAAGATCTTAATCCCATTGCGATCGAAGTAGAAGATCTGTTGCGCGATGTTGTTCGCCTTTCAGCTAAGTTGACTAGCCAAAAAATTGAGCTTCCTGAAGATTTACCTAACTCCCCTACAGAATTATCTTATTGGGTAGCTAGCAATTTGTACGGAGTGGCTTCGGAGCAGCAAGCATTATTAGAAATGCAGAATACTTTGGAGCGTTTACAACGAGAACAAGAGATTCTTAGTTCGACCCGCAATCATTTGGCAGCACGAACTGCACTCAAAGATGCTTTAGACGATTAAAGCCATAATCTTTAACTACATTTTCTGATAATCCACCATATCATCAATAATTTGTTCGTCAAATTTATTGCAGTATAGGCAATTTACTGTAGTTGCCAAATATTTTTAAGACTTCAGTACATTGAGATAACTCAGTTAACGCTTCTTTTATTTTGAGATCTTCAGAATTGCCTTCTAAATCTATAAAGAAAATGTATTCTCCCAAAGAACGTTTGCTAGGACGGGATTCTATTTTACTTAAATTGATATCTCTACGAGCAAATATTTCTAATGCTTTCATTAAAGCTCCTGGTGCATTTTGAGCAAAACTAAAACACAGTGAGAGGTGAGTACCCAAATCGCTGCAATCACGGCTTACAATCCAAAAACGGGTGCAATTATCAGGACGATCTTTAATATCAGGTTTTAGTAACGGCACTTGATATAATTCTGCTGCTCTAGGAGCCGAAACGGCTGCTGCGGTATGGTCTTTTTCTAAGAACTCGATTCCCTCGGTAGTAGATTTGGTGGGAATTAGTTGAACCTGGGGTAAAAAGTTCTCCAGCCATTTTTGGCATTGAGCTAATCCTTGAGGATGGGAATATACGGTTTTAATCTGTTCTAGAGACGCTGCATAAGATAATAAGCCGTGGAAAATAGGAATGGTTAATTCTTGATGCACTTGTAAGTTATCTGTCCGCCATAAAATATCAAGAACTACGGTAACGCTACCTTCAATCGAATTTTCAATTGGTACTACTGCGCAGTCAATCTTTCCTTTAGCGACAGATTGCAAAGCAAGAGCAATACTAGGATAGGAACAAAGGGTACATTGAAGATGGCGATCGCGCTTAAGCCACTCTGCATAAGCCAGAGCAGCAGTTTCTGAATTAGTTCCTGTCGGACCAAGATAAGCAAGAGAAAGAGCCATGAGGATTACATTTTTGAGATAAAGAACTTTAGCAAAAGTATTATTTTTTTACATATATAGAGTTTAGTCACAAAATGTAACCTAAAATTAATAAACAGCAAACAATCTCAGTAGTTTCATTTATGTACGTTAGTTTTAGCGCATCAGAATCAGTTCAGATATCCGTTATCAACGAAGAAACGCCCATCAAACATTATTTGCGCCAACCCAGAAGGCTGGTCAATGCGATCGCCGATCCACAACTCATGAAGCAAAAATCTGATGATTTGTATGAACTAAAAATGCGATCAATTAATTTTATGGAAATCTATCACTTCCAGCCAATTGTACTACTCAAAGTGTGGTCTGGTTCTAATGGAAGCGTATATTTGCAGTCGAAAGGCTGTCAAATTGAGGGGATTGACTATATTAACCAACGTTTTTCTCTGAAATTGAAAGGTGTTTTATATCCTCGTGAATCGAGAGGACAAACAATTTTAGAAGGTCAGGCAGATTTAGAAGTAGGAGTGGAATTACCTACTGCATTAATGTTTACACCCAAACCATTTTTAGAAAAAGCAGGAAATAGATTGCTCAAAAGCGTTTTAGGCAGAATTAAAACTAAGTTAACTACTCAGCTAATTCAAGATTATCGAACTTGGACATCTCAAACAACTCAGTCACAAAAAGAAGCTACATCCAAATTATCATCAGATCTAGGATTTTAGATTCTAAGTTAAAACTACTTTGATTGTTTGAGCTAAATATATTGATGGACAAAAGAAAAAGGTTTTGGGAGTCTTGCCGTGTTTCGACCCCAAAACCTTTCTCTCTTACACTTACTCCTCACACACAATTAATAGTTTATAGCTCTTACCAGATTTGTGTGCAATTTTAGTGCCAGTTTATATATCGTCATAATATACACTGTGTATTACACAAGAGTTTCAGCTAATTGACAATCGAAGGTTCTTGTTTCTTTATCTCAAAAAATGACTTTAGAATACTTTCTGCCATCTGAGGACTGCTGATACCTAGACTAGCCTTAGATTGATCGGGAGTGGCGTGATCGACTAGGATGTCGGGTACACCAAAGCGTTTTACTGGAACCAGAATATCATTTTCTTGGAGAGCTTCTAATACTGCTGAACCGAAGCCACCCATGAGACAGCCTTCTTCCATAGTAACAACCTTACCAATACGTTTGGCTAGAGGAGCGATTAATTCCATATCTAAAGGCTTAACAAAGCGGGCATTGACTACTGTTGCTTCGATACCATGTTCGCTCAAAATTTCTGCTACCTGTAAGGCGGGATATACCTGAGTACCATAACCAACTAACAATAGATCATCACCATGGCGCAAGATTTCTCCTTTGCCGATCTCGATCGCTTCCCAACCTTCTTCCATTAATGGTACGCCAATACCATTACCACGAGGATAACGCATGGCAATTGCCCCTTGGCGATAGTTGATACCTGTCACTACCATCTGCTGTAGTTCAGCTTCATCTTTAGGTGCCATAATCACAATATTAGGAATACAGCGTAAATAAGCAATATCATACATTCCTTGATGAGTAGGGCCATCTGCACCAACAATTCCCGCCCGATCTAGACAGAAAAACACTGGTAACTTTTGAATACAGATATCATGAATAATTTGATCGTAAGCCCGCTGTAAAAAAGTAGAGTAGATCGCAGCCACGGGTTTCATTCCTTCGCAAGCCATCCCTGCTGCGAGAGTAACGGCGTGTTGTTCTGCTATGCCTACGTCGATATATTGCTTGGGTAGCTTGCGCTGCAACATATCCAAACCCGTACCTGTTGCCATGGCAGCAGTAATACCGACAATTTTAGGATCGTTTTCTGCCAAGGTAGTTAAAGTATGAGCAAATACTTTGCAATATTTAGGTGGTTTAGGCTTAGTTGCGGGGAGAGCCTTGCCTGTAGCTAAGTTAAAAGGACTTTGAGCGTGATAGCCAACCCGATCCTTTTCAGCAATTGCATATCCTTTGCCTTTAACCGTTGCCACATGAACCAATACTGGGCCAGGTACTTTGTGAGCTTGCTTGAAGGTAGAAATTAATTCTTCGAGGTTATGACCATCAACAGGACCAAAATACTTAAAACCTAATTCTTCAATTACTGCGCCTACTTTGGGTACTGCTAGGCGTTTCATTCCTTCTTTAACTCGTTCCATTTCAGGGGTTAAAGATTCACCCACAAAAGGTAGCTGCTTAAACTGTTCTTCTAAGTTATCGGAAATAAACTGCACTGGGTCAGATAGACGAACTTTGTTAAGATAACGAGAAATAGCACCTACATTGGGAGAAATAGACATTTCGTTATCGTTTAACACCACCATCAGGTTAGTGTTAGGTAAATGTCCTGCATGATTAATCGCCTCTAGTGCCATTCCCCCTGTTAAGGCACCATCACCAATAACTGCTACACATTTAAAATCTTCACCCCTAGCATCTCTTGCCATTGCCATGCCTAATGCGGCTGAGATACTAGTAGAAGCGTGTCCCGCACCAAAGTGATCGAACTTATTTTCACTTCGTTTTAGGTAACCTGCCACACCATCTTTTTGGCGTAGAGTATCAAATTTGTTGTGTCTGCCCGTAAGTAGCTTGTGGGGATAAGCTTGATGTCCGACATCCCAAGTAACTTTATCGCGGTCTAAATCAAGGGTTTGATAAAGAGCAATAGTTAATTCCACTACGCCTAATCCTGGCCCTAAATGACCTCCACTGGTGGCGACGGTTTCTAAATGTTTTTCTCTTATTTGGCGGGCGACATCCTCTAGCTGTCGGAGTGATAAACCGTGCAACTGATTGGGGTGAGTTATTTCGCTTAAATGCATACTGCCGTGTTCTCTAATAACAGATTATTTATGTGTTTCGTTTCGTCAATTATCCTACTTTCTCTGTCTATTGCGCGAAAATTGGATACTTTTCTCAAACCTTTGGTTACAGAATGTGTTTTTTAGTCTTTTGCTTTGATGACTTCGATTGATAACCAATAAGTTGAGCTAGGTTGGCTGTCTAAGTTTTAAGTGCAAAATTGCTTGTTTTTTTCTGTTGTATTGTAGTTGTTTTTGTCTGTACTCAGAAGAAAATAAAGGAAGGGATTCACAATTATCGAGATAAAGTAGTTAAATTAAAATCAACTTTACCTTACATCTCGATCGTTATTGACGTGCTTTTACTTTTACAGAGTATCTCTATCACGGCTTATGTTGTAGCCCTAAGTTTAGACTAGCGATCATTGTAACTAAATAGATAATTTCAAAATTATGTCTCATAGCTGGGGTGCTTATGATAAACACAGTTGCGATATTGATCGCGAATTAAAAAAATTAAGAAATCAGATGGGTCAGGAAAAAGTTGAGCCTATTACAATCAATATAGGCGCAATGTTATCGATTCAACAAATATTCAGTTAATAGGCATTCTCAAAAAAGGTCACTGCATAGAAACAGATCGTTCGGGATTAGTAGCGCAATATATCGGACATACTGCTCAAAAGACAGATGAATTGATTCAATCGGCTTTAGATGGAGTTTTATTTATCGACGAAGCCTACACTCTCAAGCCCAAAGATGGAGGCAAAGATTTTGGGCAAGAAGCGATAGATACTCTACTCAAAAGAATGGAAGATTATCGCGATCGGCTTGTAGTTATTGCAGCGGGTTATCCTGATGAAATGTCCCGTTTTATTGAATCTAATCCTGGTTTGCGATCGCGATTTACACGCTATTTTACTTTTGAAGATTATCAGCCACGCGAACTATCTGCTATCTTCCAGAAAATTTGTGAATCTCATCACTATAAGCTTAACAAAGCAGCCAAATCAGCTTTATTAAATTTATTTGAAAAACTATATAACGCTAGAGATAAAAACTTTGGCAACGGTAGGCTAGCTCGTAATCTCTTTGAAAAAACTATCGAAAGACAGGCTGCAAGATTAAGCAGGGTTTCTAATTTATCTAAAGAAAGTATGATGACGATTACGGCAAAAGATATTGTTTAAAATCGTTCATAATGCGTAATTATAGGAAACCCAATGAGTGATATTTTATACGATGAAATACCTGCTGTAGATCTCAATGACTTTACCTCTAACGATGAACTACGCAAACAAACCTTTGTCCAAACTTTGGGTGCAGCATTTAATAATATTGGATTTGTCGCGGTAAAGAATCACGGCTTGTCTGAAAAGCTTACTCACAACCTATATCAGTCTGTTAAACAGTTTTTTGACTTACCCCAGGCGACTAAATCTAACTACGAAGTCCAGAATCTAGGTGGACAACGAGGCTATACCTCCAAAGGAAAAGAACACGCCAAAGGTAGAAACATCGGCGATCTTAAAGAGTTTTATCATGTCGGGCAAGACATCGATCGCGATTCGAGTTTGCCATATCCCCCCAATATTTTTCCCCAGGAAGTTCCCGAATTTGCCCCTGCGACATTAGAGGCTTTTCGTACTTTGGAAACTGCGGGAATTGAGATTTTAAGAGCGATCGCCCTTTATTTAGAATTAGACGAGTTCTACTTTGACGACAAGGTAAAAGTTGGCAACAGTATTCTGCGTGCAATTCATTATTTCCCGATTGACAATCCTCAAGATGTTCCTGAAGGTGCAGTGCGTGCAGCAGCCCATGGTGATATCAATTTAATTACTCTATTGATGGGTGCTAGTGCTGAAGGATTACAAATTTTGCGTCGAGATGGAAAATGGATACCCGTAACCGCTTTACCTAACCAAATAGTAGTGAATGTCGGGGATATGTTAGAGCGACTTACCAACCAGAAGTTAAAATCAACCCTCCATCGAGTAGTAAACCCTCCTCACGAGTTACTCAATACTCCTCGTTATTCTGTTCCTTTTTTCATGCACCCAGTTTCGCAGATGAATCTTAGTTGTTTGGATTCTTGCATCGATCAAAGTAACCCTAAACAGTTTGAAGATATAACCGCAGGGGAGTTTCTCAATCAACGCTTACGGGAAATAGGACTAATAAAGGATCTTTAATACTAAATCTTGAACACTAATCAATTTGTGGAGAAAGGTAAAAGATAAAAAGATTGTCCGTGTCTCGGTAGACTAGTAATTATGCTCAATCATAATGATTTTAAAAAGCTGATAGCTGAGAGCGACTTCAAAATAATTAGATAACTATAGAGTATGAGCAATACAGTTTGGGAATTAGATTTTTATTCACGTCCAGTGCTAGATGAGGATGGAAAAAAACTATGGGAGGTTTTGATCTGCGAAAGTCCCAACGACATAGCGCGATCGCCTGATAGTTTGTTTAAATACGCTCAATATTGCTCTAATAAGACTGTTAACTCCTTGTGGTTACGCGAAGCGATTGAACAAGCGATCGCCGAAGCCGAAACATCACCTAAGAAGATTCGTTTCTTCCGTCGTCAAATGAACAACATGATTGTCAAAGCTTGTGAAGAGTTGGGAATTACCCCTCTACCTAGTCGTCGTACCTATGCACTCAATCAATGGCTTAATCAAAGAATTAAACATGTATATCCTCAAGAAGATGGTTTCGATCTTAAAACTGCCAATACACCTTCGGTACAGTATCCTCCTTTAAATCCGATTCCTCTCCCCGATGCAGTAAAAGGCGATCGCGGTGATAAATGGACATTAGTAAGTTTACCTGCATCAGCTTTTGATGAGATGAAAGAATGGGATATTGCCTTTGAAGAGTCTTTTTCTCTCTCCTTGGTAAATACTACCCCCGATACAATTATTCCTGGCTTGATTGTCTATTCTCCCCGCGCTACTCCTTTGGCTGCGTGGATGTCGGGTTTAGAAATGGGCTATCTCAACCTAGAGAAATCTGTACTTCCTCAACTGCGTTTAGAGACAGGATTGAGCGATAGTTGGACATTAGTTAATTTGACTAATCCAGAGATGGTTGAAGAAGCCGAAAAATTTGAAACCGCCAAAAAGAAAGCTAATGGGGTACACTTCTTAGCGGTTCAAACCGATCCCGATTCTGAATCTTTTGCAGGGTTTTGGTTGCTTAAGGAATAAAGCTTTAACTCTCTAAGTAAGTATTGAGATCTTCAATCAAACGAGTTAATTCTGCTTCGCTAGTCAAACGAATGCGATCGTCTCTAAGGGTAACTAAAATTTTGGCAGCAAAAGGACTGGGGTAAATATTAGGATTGCAAAAAATCTCTAGAAATATATCTCCCGTGTGTTGATATTCCATCGATTTTTGACGAGTGGGACGATTACTGGTACCAGCACCAACATTGGCGATCGCTTTGAGACTTTGCATCAAATCGGCTATTTCCGTCTGGAGTTGCTTGGCTGCTTCGTGGGAAAAGTTAAAGCTAACTGCTCCTTGAACTAAATTAAGAGTTAATCGATTCATCTTGAAGTTAAATTAATTTACTATTGAGATTTAATCTTAAAAGCTTTTAAGCTCTTTAAAACAAAACCTATCAATTATTGGATTTACAATTAATTATTTGTCAGAAATTATCTCAATAAGTTACGTTTTTTCTCATAACGAAATATAGCTACAAACATTAACTATTCAAGACTACCAGTATTTTTCGGACTATGATTATAAAGCAAGAATCTGTCTGATTTTTATTCTTTATTCATGGAAGATAATCGTTCTCAAGTCCGACGAGTTTTAGGACTTACTTTATTGTTAAACTTATTTGTTATGGGACTCAAGATTTCTTTGGGTATAGCCACAGGATCTTTGAGTTTAAAGGCAGATGCGCTGCACAGCGTTACTGATAGTGCCAACAATATCTTGGGTTTGATTACCAATCGTTTTTCGTCTCCCAAACCAGATCGCGAACATCCTTATGGACATCAAAAGTTTGAGGCGGTAGGGGCATTAGGTATTGCCGCTTTTTTGGGTATTGCCTGTTTTGAAATTCTTCAGGTAGCGGTAGAAAAGATTTTCTTTGAGACAGAGAAAGTAGAGATTAAGGTATCTTCTTTAGAATTATGGTTATTGTTGGTTGTTTTGGGAGTTAATATTTTTGTAGCTTATTACGAGCGTAGCGTTGGCAAAAAAGTTAATAGTCCCATTTTAATCGCCGATGCCAAACATACCATGAGCGATATTTGGGTGACAATTCTTGTAATGGCTGGTTTAGTAGGAGTGTGGCAGGCAAAAAGCCTCAACATTCCCCAGCTACAATGGTTAGATGTGATTTTGGCTTTTCCCGTAGCCTTGTTAGTGTTTCACAGTGGTTGGGAAGTAATTAGTGATAATTTACCCTGGCTAGTGGATGAAATGGCGATCGCACCTGAAGCGATTAATGATGTCGTGATGGAAGTACCAGGAGTGATTAACTGCCACGATATCGCCTCTCGCGGAATGTTAGGCAGGCAAGTATTTATCGAAATGCACCTAATCGTTAATACCGATGATATCTTAGTTGCTCACGATATTACTGAACGAATTGAAGATCTTTTGGAAAAACGTTTTGGCAGAGTGCGAGTTTTAATTCACGTCGAACCTCCAGAATATGAGGAAGATGATATCAGTTTTGGCAGCACTGAAGTAATTTTAGAGGACAGAGGAAATGTTTAGTTGGCGCGATCGCATTTGTAGTTATACAAATTTATGTTAGGACATCATAGTTATCTGCTCGTGAGTAGCGAGCCAATTAAGATATCTCGCTCTTGTTGAGGCATGGAGATGTTAACTATTTTCCAAACTCCTGACACTTTCCTCCCAAACCGTTAACAATAGTACAGGTGTTGTGGGACATCATTTCGATGTAGTTAGTCGCTTCTCCCAAACCATCTGCATAGAGTTTGTCTGGGGATAGTTCGACATTAGCGGTACGTGCTACATTTTGCATTACGCGATCGCCTGTAGTTGATTCGACAAAGATAGTTTGTACTCCTGTTTGCTCGATCTCTGTGGCTAATTTTTTTACTTGAGAGGCTGTAGGCGAAGACTCTGAACTCAGCCCTTGCAAAGTTTGATAATCTTCGAGATAGTAAGCTTGAACGTAGTAGTTAAACGAGTCGTGGGTGGTAACTAAAACTCTTTTTCCTTCAGGGATAGTGGCAATTTGCTCGTCAATCCATGTATCTAATTGCCACAATGTTTCGGTTAAAGTAGTCGTGTTTTGCAGGTATTGTTCTGCTGCCTCAGGATTTAACTGCAATAAGATCGGCTGTATTAGCTTTGCCATTTTTACTGTGTTTTCTACATTCAGCCAAACATGGGGATCGGGCTGCAATTCTTCTGTTTTCTCTTGATGATTTTCTTCGGAATGAGATTCTTCGGAATGGGATTCTTCGGAATGGGATTCTTCGGAATGAGATTCTGCTGATTGAATTGGTTCGGTAACAACCTGTTCGTATACTGGTATTTTAGCTGCGGATGTTTCTGTTGCTTGAATCAATTCTACAATCTGAGGCTCTAATTGATAGCCACCGTATAAAATTAACTGGGCTTCTTCAATTGCTTTACCCTGAGAAGGAGTAGGACGATAGGTATGAGGATTTTGATTAGAATCGATTAAACAGGTTAAATCTATCGTGTCTTCGGCAATAGTTGCTATTAAATCGCACAAAATATTGTGAGACGCTACGATATTCGGCTTTCCCTGCGCTTGAGCAATATTATTACTGTTATTTGTACTGCAACTGTTCAAACCAGCAACACAGCCTAAAATAACCAAACTAACTATTTTTTTAAGATTTAATATACTTAACATCAGACTATATATATATATATATTATTAGAGCTAAAAAGCTGATAGCCACGAGCAGTTTAATTGTCCACCCAATCTATTTGACTACCAACAATAAAAATGATAATGATTATTATAATATAGAATGATAACCAGTCTCATTATTATCAGTTAATGCTAGAAGTTTGTAACCTCAGCGTAAATTATCGCCACACTTGGGCAGTCGAAAACGTCTCTTTTACGCTACAGCCAGAACAAGTAACGGGTTTGTTGGGTGCAAATGGTGCGGGAAAAAGTACTTTAATCAAGGCTATTTTAGGATTAATACCTCACAAAGAGGGCAGAATCAACTGGTCAAACAAACCAGTTACCAAACAATTAAACAAGGTGGCTTATGTTCCCCAGCGATCGCAAATTGATTGGGACTATCCGGTAACGGTAGAAAAAGTCGTGATGATGGGGCGAATATCTTCTACAGGCTGGTTTAAGAATCACAGTAAACATTCTCGTAGAGTAGTACGTAATGCCTTAGAAAAAGTGGGAATGTGGCAACATCGTTCGTGTCAAATTCGAGAACTTTCAGGAGGACAACAACAGCGAGTATTTTTAGCCAGAGCGATCGCTCAAGAGGCAGATTTATTTTTACTTGACGAGCCTTTTAATAATGTAGATCGGCAAACAGAAAGTATCATATTTGATATCTTTGCTGAATTAAAAGCCCAACAAAAAACTCTATTAGTAATTAGTCACGATCTGGGCGAAACCTTATCTAATTACGACCAGTTAATATTATTAAATAAAAGATTAATTGCTTCGGGTTCGATTGAATCAGTATTAACTAACGAAAATATAAATCAAGCTTACAATCGCTATTATCCGATTAATCACCAATCGTCAGCTATTAAATCATCTAACTTAAATAACCTAAACAATGGTAACTTGGTTCAGCGAACCCCTAGAATTTGAATTTATGCGCCAGGCGATCGCTATTGGCTTATCTCTAGGAATTTTAGGCGCGGTAGTGGGCAGCTACTTAATTTTGCAGCAGATGGGGATGATGAGTGGGGTAATTTCGCACGCGGTGTTGCCAGGAATTTCTCTGGCTTTTTTTCTAGAAATCAATTTAGCAATTGGGGCATTTGTGGCAGGGGTACTAAGTGCTTTAGTGGTCATTGGGATTCAAAAGCGATCGCGGATCAAAGTTGATGCGGCAATGGCACTTACTCTTACTAGTTTTTTGGCATTGGGCGTAATTTTAATTAGCTCATTAAAGACCAATCAAATTAATTTAGATGAAATTTTATTTGGCGATATTTTAGGGGTTACTAGTGGAGATGTTGGGCGCACTATTATCATTACACTAGTTATCTTATTATTAACAAAACTTTTTTATAAAGAATTAGAATTTTATACCTTCGATCCCCTGGGTGCAAAAGCTTGTGGCTTGCCCGTAAACTTGCTTTACTTTGGTTTAATTTGTGCCATTACCTTAACTATCGTAGCTAGTATGCAAACCGTGGGAGTATTATTAGTGATGTCTCTATTAGTAGGCCCTGCAATCACAGCTTATCTTTTAGTCAAGGAACTATATCAGATGATGTACCTGGGTTCAATAATTGGAGCAGTTTCTAGTGTTACAGGAATGTATCTTAGCTACTATTTCGATTTACCTTCTGGTGCTGCCATTGTCATGGTGATCTTCGCTTTTTTCTTACTGGCTTTTCTCTTTAGTCCCAGTCAAGGAATTTTAACCGAACCAGGTTTAGGCAATAAAATTATCAATAGGTTTAAATAGTTTGAATGGTTGTAATAGCGATCGAGACAAAATAAATGCAGGCTTTTGTTACTGGAGGGACAGGATTTGTAGGAGCAAATTTAGTTAAACTATTACTACAACAAAATTACAAAGTTAAGGCATTAGTTCGGTCAAATAGTTGTTTAGATAATTTAAAAAATCTAAACATCGAGATTGTTTGGGGAGATTTAAACCAAGATTTAACATCGCCAATGAAAGGCTGCCAGGTATTGTTTCATGTCGCAGCCCAATATTCTCTCTGGAAAACTGACAAGGATGCATTATATCGTAACAATGTTTTAGGTACGCGCAATATACTGCAATGCGCTCGCCAAGCAAGGATCGAACGAACTATCTATACAAGTTCAGTTGCAGCTATCGGTGTGAGACAAGATGGTATACCCGCCAATGAAACTTATCAAAGTCCAGTAGACAAATTAATTGGTGATTACAAAAAGTCTAAATACTATGCCGAACAAGAAGCGGTAAAGGCAGCACAAGCAGGGCAAGATATTGTTATTGTCAATCCTAGTACTCCTATTGGCGCATTAGATATTAAGCCGACACCTACAGGAGAAATTATTGTGCGCTTTTTACAACGTAGGATGCCTTTTTATGTTGATACAGGACTAAATTTAATTGATGTAAAAGATGTCGCCTGGGGTCATATTCTGGCACTAGAAAAAGGAAAAAAAGGCGATCGCTATATTTTAGGCAATCAGAATTTAACTTTTGCTCAATTATTAAACAAAATGGAGCAAATTACTGGTTTACCAGCCCCCAAGAATACTATTCCTTACTGGATACCCTATAGTGTTGCCTGGCTAGAAGAAAGTGTCCTAGCAAAGCTAGGAAAACAACCCACTATTGCCTTAGATGGAGTAAGAATGTCTCGGCAAAAAATGTTTTACGATCCCAGTAAAGCAATCATCGAACTAGGTTTACCCCAGTCAGATATTGATCGTGCCTTAAGAAAAGCGGTAAAGTATTTTCAGGCGAAGAATAAATAATATCAATTTGTTCGATCAAATCAAGGAGTTTGAGCGAGTCGGGATCTTCCTTCTCCCAACAAACAGCCCCTCCTCGATGCCTTATCAGTTAGCAAATATAGAAAATATTGATTAGGCTAATTATTAGTTATCGTTACATCAAGTTTTTTACAACGCAGATATGGTCGAGCAAATTAAGTCTCAGTACTCTTTATCTTGGATTTCTCAAATAGCCGAAATTCCTCAGCTAGCTTGGGATGAATTAGCTAAACCCTTAGCAACTCCTTTTTTGGAATGGGAATGGCTTAATAATATTGAAACTTCAAGAAGTGCGATTCCTCGTGCTGGTTGGCAACCCTGTCACCTAACGGTGTGGCGTAATGAGCAATTAATTGGTGCAGCACCGCTATATATTAAAGGTCATAGTTATGGCGAATTTGTTTTCGACCATCAATGGGCAGATTTATCTCATCGTTTGGGAGTAGAATACTATCCCAAGCTGTTAGGTATGACTCCCTTTACCCCTGCTGTGGGTTATCGCTTCTTAATCGCACCAGGAGAGGATGAAGATTTAATTACTGAGATGATGGTTGCGGCAATTGATAATTTTTGCGATCGCCATCATCTTTCTGGCTGTAATTTTCTGTTTGTCGATCCTGACTGGCGAAAAGTTATGGAGAGAAATGGCTTTCATAGCTGGCTGCATCATGGCTATATTTGGTCAAATCACGACTTTAATAGTTTTGATGACTATCTCAAGATGTTTAATAGCAATCAACGCAAAAATATTAAACGAGAGCGCAAAGCAGTTGCTAAAGCTGGTTTATATACTAAAACTTATGTTGGTAATCAGATTTCACCCCACTTATATTCTGAGATCTATCGTTTTTATAATAGTACCTGCAATAAATTTTACTGGGGTAGCAAATATCTTACCCGCAGGTTTTTTGAACAGCTTTATCCTAACTATAGCGATCGCGTTTTACTAGTAGTAGCCTACACCGAACATGACGATACTCGTCCCGTAGGAATGTCGTTTTGTATCCGCAAGGGCGATAATCTTTACGGACGTTATTGGGGTTGCCAAGAGGAATATGACTGTCTGCATTTTGAAACTTGCTACTACAAACCAATTGAATGGGCGATTGCTAACGGGGTTAAAAGATACGATCCTGGTGCGGGAGGCAGACATAAAAAAAGAAGAGGTTTCCCAGCAATGGGCAATCATAGTCTACATCGTTTTTATAATCGTCGTATGAAAAAAATTTTGCACAATTATATTGGCGAGGTTAACAAAATGGAAGCAGAAGAAATCACCGCTATCAATGACAATTTACCCTTTAATAAACAAGAAATCAATTTTGAGTTAGATTGATTTTTTTGAATTTTTAATAATGGTTATTAGATTATTTCAACCAGAAGATGTCGAGCAAATAGCCCAGCTATTTCACGATACAGTCAGGAATATTAATATTCAGGATTATTCTTTAGCTCAAGTTACAGCATGGTCGCCTGACTATCTATACTTTCGAGATTGGCTTAATAGTTGTTCGAGTAAGTTTACTTATATTGCCGAACAAAACGGTAAGATTCTTGGCTTTGGTCAGTTAGAAGATAACGGATATATTGATTGCTTTTATGTTCATTATCAATATCAAGGTCAAGGAATTGGTAAGCAAATTTATCAAGCGATCGCTAAGGGAGCAAAACAGTTAAATTTATCTCGTTTATACATAGAGGCGAGTATAACCGCCAAGCCATTTTTTCTTCATCAAGGATTTGTGGAATTAGAAATGCAGCAGGTAGTTTGTCGAGGAGAAAAATTTATTAATTACTTAATGGAAAAAACTTTGATTTAATCTTCAAATATAAAAAATCTAATCTGATGTTTTGTTGACCTGTTCTAAAACTAGTAATTCGGCTTTTAAATCACTAATTTTATCAATTATTTCACCTTTTCTTTCGTTGTCTCTAATATGAACTAATACGCTAGACCAAGCTCGGATCTGAGCTAGTTTTAAATCTGCTTCGGTAGTGGATTCTAATGCCTCTTCCAAATCTTTAATTGTCAAACCACGCCGGCGATCGCTTTGGGTCAATTCTACCCATTGTGCAGCTATTTTGTATGAGTTGATCGCTGCTTGTTTATTGCCCAAAAATAATAGTTCGTCCAATCCTTTAGAAGTCCAAAGTAAGGCTGCTTCTTTTGATTCGGGATCGACTGCTAGTAGAACTTCTTCCATTAACGCCACAGTTTTTTCTGCATTGCCAGCATACATAGAGTTAGCAAGGGAAAGTCGTAAATGAGCCTGAGTAAAACGAGGATCGAGCGCGGTTATTGTTTCAAAATATTCGGGTACTAATTTATAACCAATAGTATCTCTAGCATCCTTATCGCCAAAGTATTGAACAAAATTTAGATATGATAAATCAGCTGCTAAATTATCAAAGCCAAGTTTGGGAGTTTGTTGTTGAATTTCTAGAAATCTTGCTTGTTCTACTTCTTGACTAACGTAATTAACCCGATCTAGTTTTTGGCGAGATTTTTGATATTCTTGGCTTTGTGAAAATACAATTCCTGCCAAACAAATAAAAGGGAAAACGGCAGAAAATACTTGATTTATTTTTCCAAATTGAACAAGGCGCATATCTATATATTCAACAATAAAAAATAATATATTACGTGTTTTCTCTTAAGAGATTACACTTATATTATCATTATGTTTTCGACTACAAGAGAATTTTATATAGTTATTTTTGATGTTGCTCGAAGATAAATAGCTTTGTTTGCCTTATTTAGTAATATTTAGAATGACAAGAGTAAAGATTGTAATTAAATTAGTGCTTCATCAAAACTTTAATTTTTCGAGGTGAAAATACTTAAACTACTAAACAAAGCGATCGCACATCTTTAGCAATCGCTTTCTTTATTGACGCGGTTTAAGTAAGAATATAATTAGAGACTTTTTTTGATAGATAGAAACTATAAAAACTATGGCTAACGACCAAACATCAAATTTGACCACAGACAACAGCAAGCGCATTCGAGAGCATTTAGCCAAAAGTTCGGGGGGAGAAATTGATTTTCAGCGTTCTCCCCAAAACTATAGTTCTGAAGCTAAATCTGCTAGCTTTACTAGTACGAAAAAAAGCCGTATGGAACACATCGAACGTAGTAAAGGTAACTACAGTCTAAATTCTGGTAACCAGCAAAAACGGAAAAACAGAATTATGAGTCATATCAAAATTACTAGAGGATAAATAATTTCGTAGGGCGATCGTCTTGATTATAATCAGTAGAATCAAGTGCGATCGCTTTTATGTTTTTTGAAAGTATTAGGAGAAATCTTGATCGTGAATTTATTAAACAAGTATTGGCAGTTAGGAATATTCAGTACCAGTATCCTATTGCTGACAGGTTTGTCCCTAACTACTGTCAGAGTAAAGGCGATCGAGAGATCTCAGATCAAGCTGGCGTTACAAGAAACCATACCGCGACAGTACAATGATGCTCAAGAACGCCAGCAGCAATGGCAACAGCAACAGGAAAATATTAAACAGCAAAGAATACAAAGACAGCGATCGCAATTTCAAGAAAATCGAGAAAGATCTCAGACTTACCAAAACCGACTTGAAACAAACAAACAACAGTTTCAGCGATCGCAACAACGTCAAAATGATTTGAGGCAGCGGGTACAGCAGCAGCAGCAACAATACCAAGATCGCTTGAGACAAAGACAGATCTTAGCTCCTTCTCCAAACTACAAATAACTGACATCAATAAAATTTAGGCTATCTCGGCGATCGCAAAATAGGTAGTGATATCATTCCAGATCCCTTGTTCTGTTACCAAGGCTTCTAACTCACTGATGTATTGTTGTTTCACTTGGGCTAACTCTGACTGCTTTAGGTTTAGCAAAGGAGAACAGTGAGGGTGGTGCAGACTCGTATCCCAACTTTTTTCGGCTGATGGTTCTAGATCGATATAGCTGCCATATTGTTTAGTAGTAATCTCAATATTTTTATATCCTGCAACTTCTAGCAAAGAACGACACTTTTCTTCAGTACCTGTCAAGTCGCTCATTACTATTTCAATGCCGTATTGTTTTGCTACTTTTTGTAACACTACTCCATGAACAAAAGCAGTCTGGGCAAAAACGCATAAGCCTAATTTTCCTCCTGGTGTAAGGAAGCTATGCCATAAACGTAGATCGGCAGGCACATTTGTAAATAAAGGTAATGCAGAACAACACAAAATGCGATCGCAGCTAGATTCGGCAAAATCCAAGGTTTCTACATCCGCCAACTGTAGCCTGACTATATTATTGAGGTTATGGCGATCTATTTTTTGCTTAAATTTATTTAGCTTCATTAGATAACCAAACTAGTTACTTGTCAATTACTCTTAAACTTCATGCCATACATAGGTTGGTTTTTAGACATCCAGGTATGTCGCATTAGCTTTCTTAGTTCGGGAGTAGAATTTTGAATTGTTTCTCGATCAAAATCAAACAGATTATTTTCTAGAGGATGGACGTATTGAGGAGTGTAATTACCCAACAAAGATACTCTAGGGCGATCGCTTTGATTTACAGAGGTATCGTGCCAGCATAGTCCATGAGAAATAATCGCCGTACCTGCCGTACCCGTTATTTTCTCGGCTATTTGTTGAAATTTACTGTTGTCAGGGATAGTAGCTAGATTTTGTGTTCCTGCTGCAAATAGAGGTGCGCCATTATCTGCTGTAAAATCTTCCATCATCCAGATTACCTGAAGTTCTAAAATCGGCTCTTTAGGGAAAGGTGGTAACATTGCCCAATAGGGATAATCAACATGAATACCCATTCTTTTCGCTCCAGGATGGAGAATATGGGCAGAAAATCCTCCTAGAATAATGTCTTCACCTAAAATTGCTTCAACAATAGCAAGAATCAATTTATCCTGCACCATCTTGGCAAAGATTTCGTCTTTGTAAATTAGACCGTAGAGTCTTTCTTTTTCCCCTTGAATAACTAATTTGCCCTCCTGTTTATCAGACTCAGCAAATTTCAAGATTGAATCCCTAGCTGTGGTTGATTCTTTAAAACTCAATAAGTCGGGCAGTACCACATAACCCTTACCTTGAAGAATTTCCTCAGTTAATTCAGTAATATTCACTCGCTACTCGCTACTTGCTACTTGCTACTTGCTACTTGCTACTTGCTACTTTAATTTGAGCTACTCACTACTTGAATATAGCAACACTAGCTTTCCATTTGGGCTACTGATTTGGGTACATCAGAGGTAAGAATATCGTGTCCATCTTTTGTCACCAACAAATCGTCTTCAATTCGGATTCCAATACCTTTCCAGTTATCAGGGATTTCAGGCTGTCCTTCTGCTGGCTTAATATAGGGTGAAATATAAATTCCTGGTTCGACTGTAACAATATGTCCTGGCTGGAGGTTGCGCCAAGTTTCTGGGTTGTGTTTGTAAGTCCCCACATCATGTACGTCTAAACCCAACCAATGACCCGTACGATGCATATAGAAGGGCTTATATTTCTCTTCTTTGATAATCTCTGCCAAATCTCCTTTGAGTAGACCCAAATCGAGCAAACCTTGAACAATTACACAGACAGCTATGTCGTGAAAATCATTATAAGGTTTTCCTGGCTGCACTTCGGCGATCGCTTGTAACTGTGCTTCTAGGACTATTTCATACAAGGCTTTTTGTTCGGGAGTAAATTTGCCACCTACAGGGAAAGTACGGGTAATATCACCGTTGTAATAACCATAAGAACAACCCGCATCGATCAATAGTAGTTCATTATCTTGCATCTGGCGCTCGTTTTCTATGTAATGGAGAATGCAAGCATTTTCACCTGATGCCACGATTGAAGGATAGGCAATCCCAATTCCTCCTTCTTTACGAAAGATATGCTCTATTTCGGCTTGTACTTGATATTCATATACTCCTGGGCGAGCAAATTCACGGGCGCGGTTGTGCGCCATTGCGGATATTTTAGTCGCTTGGCGCATCATGGCTATTTCTCCAGAACTTTTGACTAGCCGCATCGGAAAAATCAACGGGCGAGTATCTTCTATAGCTAGGGGTGCAGTACCGTTTCTTTGATAACCCCGCATTAATTTTTGCCAGTGATTAATCACGGTATTGTTAAACCCTTCGTCGTTGCCTAAGTGGTAGTAGATACGATCTGCGTTAGCTAAATACTGGGGTAACTTTTCATTTAATTGAGCGATGGGATAAGCTTCATCGGCGCCATAAATTTCTTTGGCTGCCTCTACACCACAACGATATCCCGTCCAAGTTTCTTTTTCGGGATCTTTGGGCTGAACAAAGAGAATGTACTGATGTTTTTCGTGATGGGGAGCAAACACAGCCACCGCTTCAGGTTCATTAAAACCAGTTAGGTAATAAAAACTGCTTTCTTGGCGATAGGTATACTCTACATCATTGTGCATGGTTGCCATGGGCGCACTACGAAAAATTGCTGTTCCCCCACCAATCTTGGACATTAATTCTTGCTGACGCTGACGGTATTCCTGTTGCTCGATCCCCATTGGTCAATAATGTAAATAAACTTAATACTGTATATTATGCAGTAAAAAGCAATCTGGTGTTTATCTAAGACTTGCGCTTTTGGAAATAGCGAAAAAATAGCAAAATTTTCTAACAAGGAAAGAAATTGATCTAGATTAATTTTGCGATCATTATTGGTAGCTAATTCGCGATCGCCTTAATCTAGAAAAAAAGAAGAGCGAACTGTCTTTTAAATGCGTCACGGTTTATTCTTATAGTATTGTGATCGATGTTGTATTAATACTATTAAGCTAATTCTTGAAGGCTTCTAGGCTAATAGCTAATAACGATAACTATTAGCTAACAACAGATCAACGAAGCCAATCTACACCTTCTCATTATTTATAATGAATTTATCTTTTACACCAAAATTTATTTTCCGTCGCTTTATTGGTATTGTTGCTAATTTAAAGTTAGCAATTATATTATTACTGGCGATCGCCGTAGTTAGTATTGCAGGTACGGTAATAGAACAGGCGGAGACTCTGACTTTTTATCAACAAAACTATCCTGAATCTCCTGCGTTATATGGTTTTTTGACCTGGAAAGTTATTTTGGCTGCGGGTTTAAATCATGTTTTTAGTACCTGGTGGTATCTTTCTTTATTAATTTTGTTTGGCACGAGTCTAACCGCCTGTACTTTTACGCGACAGTTACCTGCTTTAAAAGCTGCCCGCAAATGGAAGTACTATCAAAAGCCAAAACAGTTTGAAAAGTTAGCCCTCAGTGCAGAATTAGAAGATGGTTCGATTAGTTCTTTAATTCCTTTGTTAAAAGAGCAAAAATATCAGGTATGGCAACAAGATAATACTTTATATGCTCGTAAAGGTATTATTGGTCGTGTTGGCCCGATAATAGTCCATATTGGAATGTTAACTGTATTAATCGGTGGAATGTGGGGCATTTTCACTGGATTTTTTGCCCAAGAAATGATCAAGAGTGGCAATACTTTCAAAATTCAAAATATTATTGAATCTGGTCCTTTTTCTAGTCCTCAAATACCTGATGATTGGGGAATCAAAGTAAATCGCTTTTGGATTGACTACACGCAGAATGGCGATATCGATCAGTTTTATTCCGATCTTTCTGTGATTAACAATAACGGGGAAGAATTAAAGCGAGAGACTATTTACGTCAATCATCCTCTACGTTATGACGGTGTAACTCTTTATCAAACCAACTGGAGTATTGCTGCTGTTCAAGTTCAACTAAACAACAGCCCCATATTTCAATTACCTGTTGCCAAATTAGATACCTTGGGTACGGGTAATATCTGGGGTACTTGGATTCCCACTAAGCCCGATCTGAGTTCTGGCGTATCAATGTTGATTAAAGATTTGCAGGGGACAGCCTTGATTTACAATCAGCAGGGAGAATTAACTAGTGCCACCCGTATTGGTCAAAGTGTAGATATTGATGGTATTAATATTAAGCTGCTAGATATCATTGGTAGTACGGGTTTGCAGATTAAAGCCGATCCTGGTGTACCAATTGTCTATACAGGATTTGGATTATTAATGATCGGGGTGGTAATGAGCTATTTTTCCCATTCTCAAGTTTGGGCATTAGAACAAGACGATCGTTTTTATTTTGGGGCAAAAACCAATCGCGCCCAAGTCAGCTTTGAACGGGAAATGTTAGGAGTAATCGAAGATTTATCTACAACTGAATCTAAAAATCTAGTCGAACCTAATGCATCTTTGGTGTAGTTGGAGTGTTAGATTTACTACTAATTGCATCGTTGGGATTTTTAGGTAGTTTCGGTCACTGTATTGGGATGTGTGGTCCTTTGACTGTGGCTTTTGCCCTATCTCAACAGGATAAAAACCCAGAAGATTTTAAGGGCTGGCGGTTTCATTTACTGCTCAATCTGGGTAGAATTACCAGTTATGGCTTAATTGGGGCAGCTTTAGGGGGTATGGGGTCGGCATTCGTAGCTAGCGGTCAACTAGCAGGAATTGGTAGTAATTTTAGGCAAATCATGGCAATTTTTACGGGAATATTGCTAATCTGGTTTGGTATCGGACAAATACAACCAAACTGGTTACCTCGTCTGCCTTTTCTAAATCCGTTGCAGGGTATAGTTCACGATCGCCTGAGTTCTAGAATGAATCAGCTAGCGTCAAAGCAGCAGTGGTGGACACCAGCATTATTAGGTAGTGTGTGGGGCTTGATTCCCTGCGGTTTTCTCTATGCAGCCCAGTTAAAAGCGGTAGAAACGGGGGAGTTACTAACGGGTGCAGTTACGATGCTATGTTTTGGTTTGGGTACAGCCCCAATGATGTTGGGGGTAGGAATATCGGCTGCTAAAATTAGCGCAGATCGGCGCAGTCAACTGTTTCGTTTGGGGGGATGGGTAACACTTGCTATTGGTATTCTGACTCTATTGCGGACAGATGCCATGATCGACTATACGGGACACGGTGCATTGATTTTGTTGATGCTAGCTTTAATTGCCCGTCCTCTCAGTAGATTTTGGTCTGCACTTCTAGAATATCGTCGCGCTATTGGGGTCGGTGCTTTTGCTCTATCTGTAGCCCATACCGCCCATATGTTAGACCATTCTTTAAACTGGAATCTTGATGCGATCGCTTTTATGTTGCCCCAACATCGTCTGGGTATTATAGGCGGAATTATCAGCCTATTTTTGATGCTGCCTGCTGCAGTTACTAGTAGCGATCGCGCTATCAAAAATCTCGGTCAGCGCTGGCGCAAAATTCACCTACTTACTCTACCTGCTTTAATATTTGCTATCAGTCACACCGTGTTATCAGGGTCGCACTATTTAGGAGATTTGGAGTTAAGTCTGAATAGCCAATTGAGAACGGGCTTGGTAATTTTATTAGGGTTGGCGGTGTTAGTCATGCGATCGCGCAATCGTTATTCTAATTCTTGAAAGAATTAATCTGAAACAGAAAATCAAGTTATAGGTACTATTGCTTGCAATATATATTTGGCTAAGGTCGTTCCGTCTACCCCCAACTCAGTACGGTCTTTGGCGGCTAAGACTCCTGCTTGAGCGTGTAACCAGGCTGCGCTGGCGACTATATCTGATAAGTTAATATCTTGGCTTTTGGTGGCTTGAGCGACCAAACCACCAGTTAAACCAGTTAAGACATCCCCGCTACCACCTCTAGCTAATGCAGGAGTACTTTGGGGGATTAACCAAGTCATTCCTTCAGGATTAGCGATCGCGGTTTTTGCCCCTTTTAACAGAATAATGGCATTGCTTTGTTGGGCTGCAGTTTGGACTGCGGTTAGGCGATCGCTTTGTGCTGCGGTCAAATCTGGAAATAAGCGTTTAAATTCTCCCCAATGGGGGGTCAACACTGTCGGAGACTCTCTTTCGTTACAAGAAGCGATCGCATCTTGTTCGGATAAAATATTTAGACCATCAGCATCTAGTATTAAAGAACATTCTGTGGCTAAAATTTTGCTGACTATAGATTTAGCATCGGTTGTTAAACCAGGACCACAGGCGATCGCATCAAATTTATTTAGTGCAGTTGAAGAAAAAGGTAATGAGGCAATTGCACCTTCTTTATTTTCAGGACAGTCAATAATTAGAGCTTCGGGAATATGACTCACCAACAGCGTTTTAAGAGATTCTGGCACGGCAATCGACAGCATCCCTACACCACTTGCCCTAGCACCTAATGCAGTTAAAATAGCTGCCCCAGCATAGGTACGAGAACCACAAATCAACAATAGGTGTCCCTGCTGGTATTTGTGGGTAACAATGGGACGAGGTAGGGGTAGAAATGATAATGCGATCGCCCTAGTCATCTGTTTAAGAGTTACTAGTTGGGGCAAGATTGACCTGACATGATGGGGTAAAATGCCAAAGTTAATTCTTTCGCTATTGCCAATATATTCTAGGGCTGGCTCTTGAAAAAAAGCTTTTTTCCACATACCCAAACAAAGAGTATGGGTAGCCTTGATTGCTCCTCCTAAAGTCTCTCCTGTATCAGTATGAATACCCGAAGGTAGATCGATGCTAACTACTGGTTGCGGCCAACTATTAATCAGATCGATAGTTTCAATAATGTTGTCTGGTAAATTGCGAGTTAAACCAAAACCAAATAAGCCATCTATAAGTAACTGACATGCTTGTAAGGGTTTGATTTCTTCGTGAAAAGCGATACCCAAACTCGTCGCATAATTATTATGTTGAGTTGTGAGAGATTTGAGCTTAAAAAATGGTCGATAGATTTTAATTTGATATCCAGCCAAATATAGCTCACGAGCGATGACCAAAGCATCTCCACCGTTATGTCCTGGTCCTATTAAAACTCCAACACTAGTTATTTTAGATAGAGGATATAAATTGATAATGCGATCGCAACACAGTCTAGCTGCTTTTTCCATTAGTGCAGGGATGGGCATTCCTGCAGCAAAAATCTGTTCTTCAATCTGCTGCATTTGAGAACTAGAGACAATGGCAGTTTCGACTATGTTTTTCATTGTTATCGCTTTTAGCTTTAGGCTTCAAGCTTTCGTTAATTATTAATTATCTTATTATTAACTATTTAATTCAGTTTACAAAAAGTCAGCTTGGGTAATTAGGTTGGGATCGACGTTGGATATTGTCGCAATGGTTTGCTCTAAAAGAGCAATAGTAGTGTCTGTATCAGATTCGGTACTACCAATAGTTAGATCGCTAAAGCTAATATCACTTGGAAGCCTAATTTGATCTGTACCATCTTCAAAATCAGCGATCGAGTCATTGCTATTATCTTGGCTCAAAATAAAAGTATCCGAACCAGAATTGCCACTTAAAGTATCGTTACCCGCACCACCAAAAAGGGTATCATCATCTTTGCCCCCTTGAAGTACATCGTCACCATCATTACCTGCTAGAGAGTCATTACCACCATCACCAAACAGATTATCTGGTTGGGCTGCCCCTGAGATAGTATCGTTACCACCTTTACCGTTAATTAAGTCAGGTTGGGCTGTACCAGTCAAAATTTCTGATTCACTCGTACCTTCGATGGTATTGATAGAATTAGTAACGCTGATGGTGAGATCGTAATTGCCCGTACTAGATCCAAGATTGTTACTAAAGTTATTACTACCGTTAATTGGATCGTAGTCAAAGTTAGCAAAACTGCTGACACCCACATAATAATTACCACCAGTAGCAGCAGTAAACTCGATCGCCGAATCTACGCTGGAGGTTTCATCATCAACAATGCCATCATCATTATTGGTAATTACGTTACCCGATTCATCAAATAACTGTAAAACACTATCTAGACTACTATCCAAAATTGCTGCATCTATATCTAGAGTAACTGTATCTCCTGGAGCTAATTGGAATTGATAGAGATCGATATCTGCCTGAGTATCGATCGCATCGCTAATCGTGGTTGATGGTTTGTCAGTAATATTTACCTTTGTCTCTACTGCTTCAGAAATTGTATTATCGGGATCTTCATCGGCAACTACTGGTGCAGTTTCAATAGTCAACTCATAGTTGCCCGCACTCAAACCCGAAACTGCATTAAAATTATTACTTCCGGCGATCGCATCATAGTTAGTATTGCCTTCGCTACTGACGCCAACGTAGTATTTCCCAGAGGTTTCGGCGACAAAATTAATTAAAGAATCGCTAGTAGTATCTTCAATAATTACATTTTGATCGTCATCGTCATCAAATGCTAGTTCATTACCTTGGGAGTCAAAAAGACGTAAATAGGAATCCAAATCGAAATCCAAAGTCGCCGAGTCAATATTAAGAGTAACTCCTACTCCCTCATCTAACTGAAACTGATAAAGATCGACATCCGATGTAGGATCGATCGATCCTGTTAAAACTCCTTCGGTTTCTCCTGTAGAACTTACTCCCGAATCAATTGCTTCGGTGATGGTATTATCAGGATCTTCATCAGCAACTACCCCAACTACATTTATTTGTAGATCGTAATTACCTACAGTGCTAAAAGGGCTAGTCACGTTGCTAGAAAAGTTAGTTCGACCATTAATCGGATCGTAATCAAAATTCCCCGAAGCACTAACACCGATATAATATGAGCCCGCAGCATCGGGAGCGTAAGCAAGTGCGGAGTCGTTAGTAAAATCTCCTGTAAAATTGCCGTCGTCATTATCATCAAAAGTTAGTTCGTTACCCTGGGAGTCAAAGATCCTGACAAAAGAATCTAAATCTGAACCTATACTTTCAGCATTAATATCTAAATAAAGCCCATCTCCCTCTTCTAGTTCTACCTTGTAGAGATCGCTATCTAATTCGGGGTCAATCTCACCACTAACAGTGCCGCTTTTTTCACCTTGAGAACTTACCCCACTATCAATTGCTTCATTGATGGTATTGTCAGGATCTTGATCAGGGACAACTTCTACGATGTCTAATTCTAGTTGATACTTGCCTTTGCTAAAGCCATTATTGGGCGAGAAATTGAGATTGGTATCGCCATTGATCGGATCGTAATCAAAATTCCCCGCACTACTGACCCCAATGTAATATTCTCCAGGAGTTTCGGGAGCGAAATCAATAGTCGAATCAATAGTGGTTTCTGCTGCGGGATTATTGGTACTATTATCGTCGAAAGCAACTTCGTTTCCTGACTCATCAAAGACACGCAAATACGAATCAAGATTAAGATCGCCTTCTTGATCCGCGTTTACCTTGAGTTTAATTCCTTTTCCTGCTGCTAACTCAACTTTAAAAATATCGACATCTGATTCGGTTGCTATTTCTCCAACAACTACAGGATTAGCTTTTAGATCGGGGACATTAGCTTCGCTAATTGTATTGTTGGGATTCTCATCGGCTACAACCTCAACCACATCAAAGGTTAGGTCATAATCTCCAGGGACAAAGTTATCCTGAAACTGATTAACATTATCGCCATTTATTGGGTTGTAGCTATTGTTAGCATTGCTGCTTACCCCAACATAATATTCCCCCGTTTTGTTGGCAATAAAACCAATATAAGAATCTAAACTAAATTCTTCTGAATCTAAAGAAAAATCATCATTTAGGGCTAGTTCGTTTCCCGAACTATCAAATACCCGCAAATAAGAATCAAAGTTGACAGTATTATTAGCTGCATTAACCGTGTCGATGTCGAGGGTAATTCCTTGTCCTGCATTTAGCTGAAACTTGTAGAGATCTATATCTGATACAGAATCAATACTGCTACTAAAAACAGCATTCTGTTTTCCCGTAGCAGCAATGCCACTATCTATAGCTTCTGCAATCAAATTATTAGGTTCGGCAACCATACTAAAACAACTCCTATAAAAATTTAAAAACGATATAAATATAATGTGAGGATTTCATTATATTCTTCGTTTTAGCAGAAGAGAAATTAAATCATGCTTGTTTTTTTCATTTTGGTAAATCTTAAATTTTCTATCATTTTTTTCTTTGAATCCTGAACGAACAATAGTATTGATAGAAGTAATGTATTACTAAACGTTATTTTTATAAATAAGACTGCACAATCTCGTACAAATGAACATTACAGCATCAGCTAAAATCGCGCGCGCGATCACTACAGTTAGTTGTTTGATTATTCCCATATTTAGTCAGGTAAGTTGGGCGCAAAGCACCCTTGAGAAAAACCCTAAAACAGATGGGGTCAGCTTTTATTGCGATGAAATTACTGATAAAGAAACGGGTAAAAAAGTTCCCGCTACTGTAGCCTATGTTCCCCAAAAACAAGGAAGCATACCTATTATTGCCTGGACAAGCGAGCATTTGATAGCTTGGAATCCTCAACGTAGATGTGAAGAAGTTTCTCCCAAATTTCAAACCTTTTATCAAACAGGACGTTTAAATTATTTTACCAATGGAGAAAGTAACGATGAGGAAATAATTTGCGGTATACCTAACATACAAGAACCATGCAACGGTGAAAGTCAACTATTCCAGCTTAGACCTGGTAGTAGTTCCGAAGACGTTATTGCAGGTTTAGAAGATTTGGTAGCGGGCAAAGTTTCAACACCCATATATCAAAATTCTGGGGGTCGCACCTATATTTCAGTATTTGAGTTTTTGGACAATGCACCAGTGATACAAGACTAATAGAAATGAAAGTTTTATTGACTCAAATATCTTATTTTTACAGTTGTTTCCCTATTTGACTGCAAATTTGCGCTAAATACAAGTGAAATCTTCTTTATTTTTTATCCTAGCTTTAATTTTATCCCCTACAGCACTTACCATTCCTAGATTAGCATCCACAACAGAATTAATCGCCCAGGATATTTCCCCACAATTTCAAGAACCAGAATTCCAAGAATATGCCCAATCTATCTCTGTCAAAATTGATGGCAAGAATAATGGTGGTTCAGGAGTAATTATCCAACAACAAAATAATAGATATTTAGTACTCACCAATAACCACGTTGTTCGAAGTGAAGATAGTTTGACAATTCAAACTGCTGATGGGATTACTCATCAAGCAAATCTGGTTAGTAACGCCACTACTACCAATGACGATCTTGCTTTACTTACCTTTGTTAGCAACAACAGTTACAAGGTTGCTATGTTTAGGAATAAGGCTACTGAACAAGAAGAACAAGCCATCTTGGCAGTGGGTTACTCAGCAGACACGGGAGATTTAGTATTTAAACCAGGAAAGATAAACCGCATTTTGGATCGATCTTTCAAAGAAGGTTATCAAATTGGTTACACCAGCGATATTGTGTCGGGAATGAGTGGTGGTGCAATCCTCAATCATGCTGGAGATTTGATTGGTATTCATGGCATCAGTGCCTTTCCCATTTTTGACACTGCATACGTTTATCAAGATGGTACGATTCCCCCAGAAGCAGAAATTGAATTATATAGACAGCTAAGTTGGGGTATATCCTTCAACCGTTTGTTGACCCAACTCAATCCAGAAGTTATTGCCAATTATGGTTTACCTCTACCAGAAACTACAGCCAATATTAAGAATACTGAATTAAGAGGATGGTTGGCAGAATTAGAAACTAAAGCCAAACAAATTACTGTCAGGATTGATAGTAGCAGTGATGCTAATGGAAGCGGTGTAATCATAGCGAAGGAAGGAAGCACATATACTGTATTGACTGCAAATCATGTAATTTGCGAAAAAGGGAAAAGTGTAGAAACTGAAGACTGTATTGATTATGTGTATAAATTGTTAGCCCCAGATGGAGAAGAATATACTTTAGATAAAAGCACTTTCAGAGGACAAGAAGGTGTCGATCTGGCAACATTACAGTTTACTAGCGACAAGAATTACCAGACAGCAGAATTAGCCGATTATAGTCTCCAAGACGATGATGCAGTATTTGTGGCAGGCTATCCTAATTTTAGTCAGAAGTCACAAAAAGCCAATTTACTATTTAGCTTGGGATATGGTTTATCTCAAGAAGCAGGATTTGCCGATCTTTATGATCGCGACTTGGCTACGGACAATCTTGCTTCAAGTCGAGTCAGTGTTGGTGGAGGATATGGATTAGTTTATACCAACATTACCTATGGTGGAATGAGTGGTGGTGCTGTTTTAGATAAGGATGGCAGAGTTATCGGGATTCATGGACTAGCCGAAGGAGAACAGGATAAAGAGCTTCTCGTCGGGTATGGTTTGGGCGTTCCCATTGCCACTTTTTTGAGTCTAAGAGAAAGATTAGAGATTACTCCTAATCAGCTACAGTTACAAAATAATCCACCGACTCAATTAAGCCAACAAGAAAAAGATGATTTTGAAGCAGCAGTCTTAAATGTAAAAATATCTCAAGGAAATGCTCAACCAACTCAGTTACTAGAAAGAGCATCACAATTATTAAAACTACGTCGTTATCAAGAAGCTTTAGAACCTGTAGAAAGGGCTATTTCGATAATCGAAACACAACCAGAATCAGAAAATCTTTATTTAGCTTTATTAGGAAAAGGTCTAATTTATTGGGAATTAGAAGAAGCTCAAGCTGCACTAGAAAATATTAATCTATCTATAGATGCTAATCCTAATTTTGCTACTACTTTCCATAACAAAGCTTGGCTATTAATGGATCTCGAACGATACGAAGAAGCTTTAAACACAATTGAAAGAGCGATCGCCCTCGAACAGCCAAATACCAATTATTACGTTTTAAAAGGTCAAATATTACTAAATTTAGAAGAATATTCAGCAGCAGAAACGGCTTATACTCAAGCGATCGCATTAAGCCCTCGTGCGGATTTATATAACATTCGTGGTTTAATTTATTTCGAGCTACAAGAATGGGAAAAGGCAGAAACCGACTACTCTCAAGCAGTTGAAGTTAATCCTGAATACTTCTTTGCTTATGTCAATCGAGGTTATTTATACGATCAACAAGGTAAGCCAGAAAATGCGATCGCCGATTACTCTCAAGCAATCAAAATCGATCCTCAATTGATTGCAGCTTACATAAATCGTGGTGAAATTTATGTCCAGCAACAACAATGGGATAAAGCAGAAGCCGACTATGCCAAAGCGATTTCTTTTAATGTTCCCGAATCTGGTTTCGCTTATTTGAACCGAGGAACTATGTATATCAATCGAGAACAGTGGGATAAAGCTTTAGCAGATCTCGATCGCGCTATTGCGATCGCTTTAGAATTAGAGCTTGACGCTTCTTATGATAACGAATTAGCTCGTGCATACTTTAATCGTGGAGAGAGTTACATAGGTTTACAACAGCCAGATAAGGCTTTAAATGATTTTAGTCAGGCGATCGCCCTGAATCCGCAATTAGCCAAAGCATATAACCATCGAGGTTTTATGTATCTGCAACAAGAAAAGTACGATTTAGCCTTAGCCGATTTTCAACAGGCGATCTCCTTAGACCCCAATCTTGCTGTTAGCTATATGGGGATGGGTTCTGTTTATAAACAAATGGGAAATATTGAAGCAGCCCGAAGCAATTTACAACGATCTCAGCAATTATTTATAAAACAAGGTAATACAGTCTACGCAGAACAGGTAGCTGATTTACTGAAACAATTGCCCTGAAAATATAAAATCTAGAATTGTAAGTTATAGAGTAATCGCGCTTCATCGCTAAAAAAGCTATTTTAATAGCTTGTAATTCAGTAATATTAATAGATTAGTTAATATTCGCAACAAAAATACTACTTGAATTATGAATTGCTTAAAACAAGTACTACTTGTGAAAACATATTTATTAAATAATTAATCAGGTAAATGATATATTTTTAAAAATATCATCCTAAAAATACTATTTAGTACAAAAAAATTATGACTAATTTGTTCAATAGAGTTCAACAAATTTCAATTGCCGCTTTATTTTCAACTGGTATGGTCTCAATTTATACTACACAGCGTGCTCTAGCGCAAAACCCACTGCGTGAGTGTGTTAGTCAACTTCAAGCAGAATATGGAATTTCTGCCGATAGAGCATTAACAGAATGTCAAAACAACCCGCAGGTATCAGCACAACAATGTCTTTCGAGTGCATATCAAGTTTTTGATCGAGCGATTGGAACCTCTTTTTCAACGAAGGCTCGGTCTGAATCTTTTTGCAATAATGGTGGAGACCCTGTTTGTCTTGTTCAAGCATTTAATAAATATGATGAAGAGATTGGCACCACCCATTCTGCTGTTGAGAAGGCTGAATCTTCATGTAGCTGATGTGAACCTATCCGACTACTAATATGATGTTCATCTCGAACCCCTAGTATTTCAATCTCAAATTTTCAACAATTTTGTGACTTTAAACTATTGAAAAATACTGGAAATTGATTAATGGGATAGGTTCATGTAAATAACCAAGACGTTGAAAACCTAGTTGCTTGACAAAAGTATAGTGTTTTAGAAACTTAAGTGTTCATCAACACAATAAGCCTATAGGGTGATTTAGTGTTTGTATTGTAACTATCGTGAGTAGGGCAGATACTGTTAGAGAGTCTTAGTCGCGCTTACTATACTAACAGCTCAAGAGGCTAATTTTATAATCCTTCAATAGATTTAACTAAACTAATGGTTATCGGAAAAACCTTATTCAAACAATACAAGATCATTCAAGAAATTGGTAATGGTGCTTTCGGCAAAACCTATTTAGCGATTGATACGGCTTTTCCTGGCGAACCTCGCCGAGTAGTCAAACATCTTTGTCCCCATAATATTCAACCAGAAGCTTTACAAATAGCTAAAAAACTATTTAAAAATGAAGCAAAGAGCTTATCCCGTCTCGGAGAACATGATTGCATCCCCCGTCTTTATTCCTACTTTGAAGAGGATGGGGAATTTTATTTAGTGCAGGACTTTATTACAGGACACGATTTAGCTCAAGAGTTCAAAACAGGGCAAAAATGGAGCGAGGCAGAAACAGTAAAGTTACTCCAAGAACTCCTAGAAATTTTAACTCACGTTCATCAAGAAAATACTATCCATCGAGATATTAAACCCGCTAATATTATGCGTCGCGACAGCGATGGGAAATTAGTATTGATTGATTTTGGCGCGGTTAAAGAAATACTAACCGTAGATAATAAAGGGCAGACTAATTTAACCGTTGGCATCGGTACTGTTTCTTATATGCCTCCCGAACAAGCGATGGGTAGACCAGGAAAATACAGCGATGTTTACGCTGTAGGAATGTTAGGTATTCAAGCTACATCGAGTTTAGCTTCAAGAGATTTGCCTACAGATTCGGATGAATTAGAAAGAATTTGGAATAATTTAGATATTCAAATTAGTCCTGAATTAAAATCTGCCCTAGACCGCATGGTCAGACTTAATCATCAAGAACGCTACCAAGATGCAGCAGAAGCTCTTAAAGCAGTTACACCCACAGTAATAGAAAACCAAGAACAGTCAAATAATGCTCCTGCAGCTACAACTATTATTTCTCACCCGACAAGAAAGTTATGGTTTCTCATAGCAGGAACTATTGGTTTACTGGGAGTTGGAATGTATGCGCTACTGCCATTAATTACCAAGCCAAACTATACTCAATTAAAATCGTATCTGGCAAACGAACAATGGCAACAGGCTGATGCAGAAAGCGATCGCCTGTTGTTACAAGCTGCAGGAAAAAGTAGTTCTCTAGATGCAGATTCTATTGATAAGTTATCGTGCAAAACTTTACAAACAATCGACGAAATGTGGCTACAAAATAGTGATGGACGTTTTGGTTTTACTCCGCAAAAAAAAGCTTATCAACAAACAGGAAATCAGTTTGGTCAACACATAGAATCTACTTATGAAAAATTTGGCGATCGCCTTAAGTGGAGAACATTCGATGCTTGGAGTTTATATGGCGATCTTAAATTCACCAAGCTTGCTCCACCTGGACATCTCCCCAGCCCAGGAAGAAGTCCAATCGATAGTAATGCTCTACGTTTCAATGAAAGATTGATGCTACTTTCGCGAGTACAGATCTGCAATTCATAAATCCCTCATTCTTTACCCATAAAAAAGTCTTGTTGATAAAGATATTTCACGATAGTTACATCAGTAAGATTGTATTGTAGGGGAGTAATTGTAATATAGCGATCGCGAATCGCCTGGACATCTGTCAGAATCTGCTCTGGTAAATTAAAATCTTTTGGTTGTTCGATATCTTCGACGATCTCTCCTTCTAACCAATAGTAACTCTTACCACGGGGGTCTAGTCTTTTAGCAAATTTTTCGATGTAGCGACGTAAGCCTTGACGAGTAATCAATACCCCTGCCATTTCTGATGTGGCGATCGCAGGAACGTTAATACTTAATAATGGTGGAGTAGGATAAGATTCTCCCGTTAGTTTTTGAATTAGCTTAACTGCAAAATCGGCTGCTGGCTGAAATTCTAAGGCGGTGAAACTCGCCAAACTAAAAGCCATGCTGGGAATTCCTTCTAAAACTCCTTCCATAGCTGCCGATACCGTACCCGAATACAGCACGTCAGTACCCAAATTAGGGCCGTGATTGATACCTGAGACGACAAAATCGGGACGTTCTGACATCACCGCACTAAGAGCAAATTTGACGCAGTCGGCAGGAGTCCCCGAACAAGACCAAGCAACTACCCCTTCGTCAAAAATCGATTCAACTTCTTTGGCTCTAATTGGTTGATGCAGAGTTAAACCATGTCCTGTAGCCGAGCGTTCGCGATCGGGACAGACAACCGTTACCTGATGACCTGCTTGGGCTAAAGTATTAGCTAAAGTACGAACGCCCATAGCAAAAATACCGTCATCGTTGCTAATTAATATATTGCTCATTGGTGATTCGTCAAAGAGTTGATTAATCTAAAAAAGATAACAAAAAAATTGGATACATAATCTATTGCCCTTGCTTATTACGTTTTGGAGTGTAGACTTAAACTCCAGTGCTTCTACATTCAAGATTAACTATCAAGATGGCAGCTATCAAACATCATACATCCATAAATCGAATCATTTTGTGGACTGCTAGTTCGCTCTTGTTTGGCTATTGCTTGTTGACAATTTTGCCTTGGCAACCTGTAGCTTATGGATATCATTTAGATGAATCATGGGCAAGCGCGCTGCATATTGCCTTTAGAGATCAGATTCAATTTGGTACAGATTTTATCTATACCTATGGTCCTTATGGGTTTTTACGGGTTGCTAATTATTACTTTCCTGAAACATATCCCTATGCTTTTGGCTTCAGCATTTTTATCGCGATCGCAGCTTGGGCGGGATTATCTCGAATTATGGAGTATTGCCTGAGCAAACGGCATCGCTCTTGGGTTTTTTTGATTCCTGTTCTGTGGTTTTTTCCTCATAGTTATCTAGCGGTTGAATCTTTCCAGTTTTTGCTGGTTATGTTGCCCCTGATACTTTATTTTTATATCAGCAAGCGCATCACACTTACCTTAGTTTTAACTATTATCAATGCTTCCTTATCTAGTTTGACTAAGCATACTTCTTTATTATTGGCGATCGCCTTGATCACCTTAATTACTATTGATGAGATTGGCAAATTAAAGAGGATTCCCCGTGTAGCCACAATTTATTGCGCTTTTCTGCTCATGCTGTGGGTGTTTGCCAACCAAAGTGTAGCTAATATTCCAGCCTACATATTTAACAGTTTGGAGGTGATTAGGGGATTTAGCGCAGCAATGGGGATTCCTGGGCATTTAGATGAAGTGCTGCTTTACTCATTTGGCGTAGGGATTTTCTTAATTGTCGTAGGTGTTATTGAGTGGAAAAATCATCGCTGGTGGGGATTTCTACCTACTTTGGGTTTAGCTGCCAACTTCTTTCTCATTTTCAAAGGTGCGTTTACTCGTCATGATGCCCATGCACTACAGGCAATATTTAACGCTACTCCAGTTATGTTAGTATTCGCAGCAATATTATGGTCGTCGATCCGCAATAGTAGCTGGCGTATTAATCAAAGAACTAAATTATCTTTACCATTTTTGTTGGGCTTTAGTGCCTTGTGTATGACAATTATGAGTTCGATTGTCCTTAACCAGCATCTGAAATATGGTAATGGAGCTTATATGGTCAATGCGATCGATTCCCAATTTAGAAAAATACCCCAAGTAGTGAGGTTACTAAGCGGTCAAGGTAACTTCTCAACCATTGCCCAAGAAGGCAAGGCAGCCATTCGCGCCGAGAATGTCTTACCACCCGTATCGGGGACGGTAGATCTTTATCCGAATGATCTTGCTAATATTTTTGCCAACGATTTAGAATATCAACCAAGACCTACAGTACAAAGCTTTTCTGCATATACTGACAAGCTAGCTAGATTAAACCTTGAACATTTAAGCCAACCCAATGCACCCCAAAATATTCTCTTTGATCTCAATCCTATCGATCGCAGGATGGCTAGTTTTGAAGATGGTTTGTCTTGGCCAGAAATACTAACTCGATATGATATTATCAATCTCAAAAATCGCTATTTACTATTACAACGTAATGCTCAACCCCGTAAATATCAATTTGAGCCAATTCAAGATTGGATTGATGTTACTTTTAATCAATGGTTCGATCTAGAGGATACAACTGAGCCAGTCTGGGCAAAGATGGATATTCACCCCAATATATTGGGTAAATTAACCACGACTGCTTTAAGATTGCCACGTTTATATCTAGAAATAGAAACCGCTGATGGCGCGATCGAGAAATATCGAACCGTTGGAGATATTATGAGTGAAGGATTTTTGCTATCTCCTGTACTGTCTAGTCGCTGGGATTTTCTGGATTTGGCTAGTGAGGATTGGCAAACAAAATTAGCTGACAAACAAGTAATCAGATTTCGGATAATTGCTGAAGACTCAAATGCTTGGAGATATCCTCCTCAATATCAGGTTAGTCTCAGTCAATTCAAGTTGACTCGACAAAGTTTTGCTAGTGTGACAGGTTGGCAAGATTGGCAGACTCAAATTATGCCTACGCCTGTATCAGAAAAACGTTTGTCTAGATTGGATATCAATGGTGGCGCGGCAGTAGGTTGGTCTGCTTATGCTCCTTATAAAATGGAACTTGTTGTCGATCAAGCCCAAAAACGTTTTTCGTTTGACTATGGAATTTTAGATCGAGAAGTTGAAAAAGCCTTAAAAGACAATCAAGGTGATGGAGTAAAATTTGAGGTCAGTGCCCTACGGTCAAATGGTGAGAGAACAATAGTCTTTAATCGCCATCTAAATCCGATAATCAATCTAGAAGATCGGGGAATTCATCACGCCAGTATCGATCTAAGTAAAGTTAATGCGGTCAAGCTAATCATGAAAACTGCACCAGGTAAAGACGATTTATACGATTTTTCTTATTGGTCTAACCTCAAGCTGAAATAAAGATCTTAATTGTTAAAATGCTCTAGTAAAATTGATGCTTATCTAAAAATAGTTGTATTACTAGGCGTTCTAGTTATTTTAATTGAGAACAGAAGAAAGTTAAGTCCTCAAATTTTATTCTTAACCAGAAGGTAGCGTTAAATAGATTTGCCAGATTGTAATATTGTTCAAGCGTGGGAGGAAACTCATTTGAAATTATTAAAGCAGAGAACGATCAAATTTTTATTTGGCGGTGGTGTCGCAGCAGCCGTTAACTTATTACTCATTTTCATTCTCATTGAATGGCTAGGTTTTCAAACTCCTATGCTACGTAACGTGGCAAATATTATCGCCATTGAACTATCATTAATTCTTAGCTTTTTTATTTACCGCATTTGGGTTTGGCCAGGAGGAGTTTGGAGTATCAATTCAGTATTATTAAAGCAGCTCCCTCTTTACCATTTATCGGCGGGTACAGCGGTGTTATTGAGGGTTATGATTGTCTTCCCGATTCTAGATAAACTCGGAGTAGACTACGGCATCAATACGATTATTGGGGTTTTGTTGAGTGCAGTTATTAATTATTTGATCAGCGATCGCCTGGTGTTCAAAAACCGAGAAACGGAATTACAAATTCCTGAAGGTTTAGAAAGCTCTCAACATTCAGACCAACATAATCTTAAATTTCAGCTAACTCCAAATCGCCAAAAGATAACTTTATTTTCCGTGGTAATTCCTGCTTACAACGAAGAAGGCAGTATTGCTAAGACGATTGAATCTTTGAGCAAAACCTTAAATGATGCAAATATTTCCTATGAAATTTTAGTAGTTAATGATAATAGTCGCGATCGCACTCTAGAGATTTTACAAAATATTTGTGCCTACAATCGAAGTGTACGCTACATCAATAATTATTATCCCAACGGTTTTGGTTTTGCAGTGCGTTGTGGTATCGAAAACTTTGCAGGAGATGCGGTAGCGGTCGTGATGGCGGATAGTTCTGATTCCCCAGAGGATCTAGTTTCGTATTACTATAAGTTACAAGAAGGTTATGAATGCGTGTTTGGTTCGCGCTTTATCAAAGGTGGCAAAATTATTGACTATCCTGCCCACAAGCTACTAATTAATCGTTTGGCAAATTTGTTTGTCAAAGTCTTATTTGGGATCAATTATAACGATACAACCAACGCCTTTAAAGCCTATCGTCGCGAAGTAATCGAAGGTATCTTTCCTCTGATTTCCCATCACTTCAACTTAACTGTAGAAATGCCTCTTAAAGCCATAATTCGGGGTTATTCTTACACGACTATTCCTATTTCTTGGCGCAATCGTCAAACAGGAATTTCTAAGCTCAAAATCAAAGAAATGGGTAGTCGCTATTTATTTATTACCCTTTACTTATTCCTCGAAAAAATCTTATCCCGTGGTGATTATGTTCGTCAGGAAAAAAAACTTCTAGTCCCAAATAATAAATAATTTATGAGCAATCGCATTTTAGTTTCAGGGGGTGCTGGCTTTGTTGGTAGTTCCTTAGCCATTGGTTTGAAGCAGCTGCACCCAGACTGGTCAATAGTTTGCTTAGATAATCTTCGTCGTAGAGGTTCAGAATTAAACTTACCCAGATTTAAGGCATTGGGGATTGATTTTGTTCATGGAGATGTACGTTCGACTGACGACCTCGATCCTCAAGTATTGCAGATTGATACTATTATTGATTGTGCTGCCGAGCCATCTGTATTAGCTGGTTTTAGCTCGCCACAATATCTTTTAAATACTAATTTGGTAGGTACAATCAACCTCTTAGAATTAGCCAGAAAAACCAATGCTAGTCTACTATTTCTCTCTACAAGTCGCGTCTATTCTATTGAGCCATTATCCACCCTGTCTATAGTAGAAAAGAAAACTAGATTAGAGCTTGCATCAGAGCAAACTACCTTAGGAATATCTTGGGAAGGTATTAAAGAAGACTTCCCCGTCAATAGCTATCGTTCTCTTTATGGTACGACTAAACTTGCTTCAGAACTTTTGATCGCTGAATATCGACATTCTTTTGGCTTGCGGGCAATAATCAACCGTTGTGGAATTTTAACTGGTCCTTGGCAAATGGGGAAAGTAGATCAAGGAGTAATTGTGTTGTGGATGGCAGCACATCATTTTAAAAAATCCTTAAAATACATTGGCTATGGTGGTACGGGCAAACAGGTTAGAGACTTTCTTCACATCCAAGATTTATTAAGGTTAGTTGATTATCAATTAAATAATTTTGATGCTTTAGATGGGGATGTTTTAAATGTTGGTGGAGGAAGATACAGTAATCTTTCTTTGTTAGAGATGACTCATCTATGTCAAGAAATAACAGGTCATAAAATCGCGATTGAACCTGTAAACACCCAAAGACAAGGAGATATTCCAATTTATATTACTGATTGCGATCGCATAACTCAAAAAACTTCATGGCAACCTGAAATAAAACCAGAGAAAACTTTGGCAGACATTTATAAGTGGATCGTTCAATACGAAGATAGCTTGCGTCCAATTTTATCTTAGTCTCTCACCCTGGATGCAACGCCGATTATTTTAAGGACTTTTTGGCGTCGCAATTTTTACTGATTTGAGCATCTCATTTTCTACGATGTCAACAAAATCATCGTATTGTTCGATATCTGCTTTATAGGTGACAGTGTAAACGCGATCTCCTTGCAAAGTCCAGATTTGGAGGTATTTTGACCGTAAATCATTATCAGGATTAGTGCTGGTATAAACAACTTTGTGAGCATCTCCCCCTGCAAACTGCACTGGGCGAGAGTCGGCAATTTTGGTTTGAGGTATTTGAGTAATACCATAAACAGTATTCGTAGTGTATTCTTCTAAAGAATTTGTCTCGACTCGATTGACTTTAATTTTTACTTCGGGGGGAATTAAAAAAGATTGGCTGTCTTGAGGAGTAAATTCCGCAATCGTTTCCTCACCCTGGAGGGCTTGATTTAGCTGCCAACTAAATGGATATTTCATTTCAATGTTATGTTCTTCATTGCTATAAAGAAAAGGAAACTGGTCTTCTTCTGCTTCGTAATAACCAGTGGTATCTGGAGTTTTTTGAAAAGAGCTTTCCAATTGCCAATAATAATATCCACCCCCCAACAAACCAAATATGACAATTCCCGCACCAATAATAGTTTTAAGATCGAACAATTTTTTTCCCAATTTTAAACTTTTAACGGTTTGAAGAGCTTCACTAGCTGATGAATAACGTACCCTAAGGTCAGTTGTCACCATGCGATCTATTACCGCAGCTAATTTTTCATCCACCGAAATCAAATTGTGCCACAAAAGAGTTTCTGTCTCGCGATCGAGGGGAATATCTTTCGGCTCGACGCCAGTCAGGGCATAGATTGCGATCGCGCCTACTCCGTAGATGTCGCTGGCTAATCTGGGACGAATACTTTTTTGTTCGGGAGCCATATAACCTACCGAACCAATAGGGACAGTCAGGCTGGTATTTCCTTCAGCATTTGCCATCTGATTGTTGAGTTTTTTGACCGAACCAAAATCGATTAACATCAACTTGCCATCGCGATGTCGTCTAATGATATTCGATGGTTTAAGATCTTGGTGGATGACTTTTTCTAGATGAGCTACTTCGACAATTTCTAAGATTTCTCTTAATAAACCAACTACAGCTTCTGGCGACCACTTTTTACTTGAACCTAGCTCTGTCCCCAAATCTGCACCATCAATAAACTGATGTACTAAGTAAAATTTGGTGCCTTGGCGAAAATAGGCAATCAGGTTGGGGATGCGATCGGATTTACTTAAAATCTTTTGAATTTTAACCTCTCTGGCAAATAGGTATTTAGCCTTGCGCAAGCTTAAGGTATCTTGAGCCTTGGGTTCAAATTGTTTGATGACAAGCTTGGTGTTGTCTGGTGTTTGACGATCTTCTGCTAAGTAGGTTTGACCGTGTTCTCCCGATCCTAAAAGTTTCAGGATGTAGTAACGTTTGTTAAGAGTTTCTCCAATCATTGTGCTTTTCTACGGTTTAACCAGATAACTCTAATCATAAGTCAGTGGTTGCTATAGCAATGCTTTGACCTTTAAAATTATCATTGCCGATTATTTTCGTTTACTAACGCCTGAATATTTTGTATTATGTTGCAAATGCCCTACTTCATGCAGCCGTTTGCTTGATCGGGTTTTTGAATTAGGCTAAAAAAAATATTTGAGCAAACACTTTTAAAATGGGATTGTTCGCTAGATAGAGAACTAATTATCATGAGTCCTAAGGGTTAGTATTACGTCCCAAAGCGATCGCGGCTCTGACCGCAGCATCCGCATTAACCATGCCACTACCGTAAACTAAATCATAACCTGCTACTCCCAAATCGTAAGCAGTATTAGATAAGATTTCTTTGATTTGAGTAGCCTCTAATTCGCCGTTAGCACTCCAAACTAATGAAGCAATACCCGCTACATGAGGTGCTGCAGCAGAAGTCCCATTGAAGTCGGTATTATAATCCATTACAGCCTCAGTAAATTGCAGATCATAAGTTGCACCCGTAGTGATGACATCTGTTGGCGCGACTAAAGTAATACCTTCGCCATAACTAGAATAATTAGCAATTGTTCCAACTTCTACAGGTACATTGTTTTCATCAAAATTACCCCACGCAGCACCTACGGCAATCACGTTGCCATATTCTTGTGCTAGAGAAGCGGGGTTTACTAGTTGACCTTCACCAGTATTACCAGCAGAAATTATAAATAAAACATCATCTTGATTATTAGCTACCAAAGCTTCAAACTCAGCAGGAATTCCTCCTCCCCCAAGACTCATGTTGATCACCAATTTTTGACCATTAGCGATCGCTTCATTAATCATTTCTTGGGTTGCTTCTGCCATGTTTAGATCTCCTACGTTACCGTCTAGCACGTCAATATTAAACACATCGGAGTTCCAGTTAACTCCAGCTACCCCAACGCCATTGTTCGTCTTTCCAGCAATTATTCCTTGAACTGCAGTACCGTGAGAAACTTCAGCTAGTACCGCATCTTCTCCTTCCCCAAAGAAAAAATCATCTGCTAAATTTTCGTTAACACCACCTGTGCCAGAAAATAAAGTATCTCGTAAATCCTCATGAATAAAACCGTCAGCACTTACTCCCAAACCACTATCTTGAACTCCAATTAGAACGTTATCTTCCCCTGTAGTAAAATTCCAGGCTGTTTGCAAACCAATAGTGTGGAAGTTCCACTGTTCGACAAAACCAGGATCGTCAGGATTGATAGTTAAATCGAAGCTATTATCTGAAAAAACTAGGCTTTCAATTCCTTCAAATAAAATTTCTGTACCATCATCTAAAACTAGATAATCATAGACTTTTGCACCATTTCCTGTATCAAAAACAACTCCGCCTTCTTCAATCTCAGCCAAGCTAACATTTACTACCTCGTTAACTGAGATATTGGATAAATCGAGAGTGTCATAATAACCTAAGCCATAATTAACGTTACCGTTACCAGAGAATATATTGGTTTGAAAGCTGGGGTCTATTACGAAAGTATCCGCTTCTAAAGTTCCTGGGGTGTAGCCTATTGATTGATAGTTATTGCTAGTAAAATCCAATCCATAAGCTTCGTTGACTAAATCTAGGCTGACTTCTACTAAGTTTGGGTTGTTGTCAATATTAATTGTTTCAAACATGGTTTTATCCTCATTAAGTGTGTTTTGTGTGTTCTGTAGACACTTATTTCTGAGGATTTTGAGATTATGCAAAAAAGGAAGAGATAACAGGTAGAGAAGTTAATAAATTAGTTAATAAATTACGATCTAAAAATGCCTCCCTTAGAGTTGGTATCTAAAAGAGAGGCATTTTAATTTTATAGGAGATATTTTCAAGAGATCTATTTAGGTCATTAGTAAGTCAGTGGAATTAAACTAAAGAATAATCTTCTGTAGAAGTGCCAATAGGGTCTATTTCTGTAGATAGAATAGATGTTCCTACAGTGCCAAAAGCAATGTCCAAATCATAGGCTGTTTCTACACCATCAAAAGAAACAACTCCCACAAAATAATCTCCAGCCTCAATGGTAGTGCCAAAGCTTTCATCTACATTACCAGGAGTCTCCGAACTAATTACTAGTTCTTCATTAGCATCGAATAATCCTAGGTCAACATCTGCCTCTAAATTACTCAAAACCGCTTCAAATTGCTGAGTTTGTGAAATAGTAAATTGAAAGACATCCACTGTATCTTCTCCGCCAATAGTATCAGACCAAGTTGTACTGACGCTGCCACTGTATTCTCCCAACTCCAAAGCTGTATCAAAGGTGTTACCAGGATCTACCGCAGTAGGATCTTCTCCTACAGGATCTTCCTCAACTATATTAGTAGTACCGTCAGAAATTGTAAAAACATAATCTGTCGCTACGTCTTCGTCAGGAAAAACTGCTGCATAGTAAGTACCAGGGGCTAATTCTCCTGCGAGAGTTTCAGCTTCTGTACCAGTAGCTTCGGAACTACCCACAATATCTCCGCTTTCGGCACTAAACAAATATAAGTCTGCATTAGCACTTAAGCCATCAAGACTTAAAGTAAATTCACTCGCTTCGTCAACGGTAAACGTGTAGAGATCTCCTGTATCTTCAGCCACACCAACCGTACCAACGGATTCGTCAACACTAACTGTCCCCGTAACTACACCCAAGTCAAAGGCAGTTTCTATAGTAATACCAGGATCGACAGGAGGAGTAATTATTTCTACTCCAGAATCTTCGTTAACTGTTGTACCATTGCCCGCGCTCAAAGTGTACTCTGTTGTTACATTATCGGGAGTAAGTACTCCGACATAATATTCACCTGCATCCAAATCAGTGACAATACTTTCCGCCCCTATCCCTGTTGATTCGTTAGCATTAGCAATCGCGGTTACTTCTCCATTGGCATCAACATCTGCTGAATTAAATAAAACTAAATCGGCATTGGCACTCAAACCATCAAGATTAAAGCTATATTCTCCTGCTGTATCGACTGTAAATTCATACAGATCGAGATCATCTCCCGTAGTTGCAGCCAGGCTTTCCTCTACCGTAATAGTCTCAAAGAGTAAGCCTAAATCAAAGGCAGTATCTAAACTATCACCAGGATCAATAGTAGGAACAATTACATTTCCATCCGGAGGTTCTAAAACATCATCGGGAGAAATATCTAAGGTGTAGCTAGTTTCTGCGCCATCATAAGTTATAACAGCGACATAATAGTCTCCCTCTGCCAGATCTACCGCAATAGTTTCGCTCACGCTGCCATCTATTTGAGGAAAGTCAATTACCTCTCCTGTACTGTCGAGTAAAGCTAAATCGGCATCGGCACTCAAGCCATCAAGATTAAAGTTATATTTTCCTGCTTCGCTAATGGTCAGTGAATAAACATCGCCCTCATCAGTGCCACCAACGGTTTCTTGGATAGTTAAGTTACCATCGATAATGCCTAATTCATAAGCACCTTCAAAGCTATAAACGGGATCTGCATTAGGGGTAATAGTAGTCATGATTTTGATTCCTCTTTAAGTGTGTAGTGTTTTCTGCTGTAGACACTTACTTCTGAGGAACAAAAGGGTATGCAAAATAAGAGAAAGTTTTCTAGTCAATCACCCGAACTTAGGTTGATAACAATAACAACAACAAAACCTAAATAATATTCCCTGATAGATCGTTAAATCTACCAGGGAAAAATTAAGAATAGAACACCTTTGTGTATATTGTTAATAACTAAGTTAAACAAAAGTAGAATCTTCGACAGTAGTTGCGATCGCGTCATTCGAGACAGGAAGAGAAGATGTTCCAACACCGCCACTAATAGTTAAATCATAGCTAGTTTGTTCACCATCAAAAGAGTAAACTCCTAGATAATAATCTCCTACTGTAATTGTCTCGGTTATTTCTTCATCAACATTACCGTCTGTTGCTGAATATAAAATGGGTTCTCCTTCACTGTCATATAAGCCCAAGTCCACATCTGCATCCAAACCGCTTACAACTGCGCTAAACTCTTGTGTCTCGGCTACACTGAATTGAAAAACATCAAACGTGTCAATACCGCCAATATCTTCTGATAAAGTTTCACTACTAGCAGCAGTCAACTCTCCTAAGGGTGCAGCAGTATCAAAAGTACCGCCAGTATCTTCGCTAGTTGTGGAATCGTCGCCAGCAGTAGCTGTGGTACCGTCAGAAAAAGTTAAAACGTAGTCTGTAGACACATCACCAATGGGAACGACTCCAGCATAGTATGTGCCAGGCTCCAATTCCTCTACAATTTCATCCGCTTCTGTACCAGTAGACTCAGATAGGGCAATAACGTCATCTTCAGTTGTTAAAAATAAGTCTGCATTAGCACTCATACCATCTAAGGTTATGCTATACTCTCCTGCTTCATCTACTGTAAATTCATATACATCCGAGGTATCTTCAACTACACCTTCTGTTCCGACAAATTCTGCTACGCCAAATGTCCCTGATATAGAACCTACATCAAAAGTATCTTCAAAGGTAGAACCAGGATCGTTAGGAGGAGTAATAATTTCAACTCCAATTTCAGTTCCTGTACCAGTACCAAAACTAAAGCTGTAGTCTGTCTCGGCAGCATCTTCTTCAAGGGAAATTACTGTTGCATAATATACTCCTGGATCTAATTCTGCTGAAACGGTTTCTGCTTCTGTACCTGGATTGTCAGAAGCTGCCACAAAATCGGTTGGGAGTCCATCAGCATCAATGTCTTCTGAATTGACAATTATAAGACCAAGATCGCTAGTAAAATCATCGAGGTTAAAGGTATATTCTCCTGTCTCTTCTACGGCAAACTTGTAGACATCTCCCTCATCTTCTAAGCTTACGCTATCTTCTACTGTCACGTTAGTATCTACTACACCCAAATCGAAAGACGTTTCAGAGTCTTCACCAGGATCTGTAGAAGGAATAATAACATTGCCAGTGGGTGCTGCTACAGTTTGATCCGTAGAGATATCTACTGTGTAGTCAGTTTCTTCTTCATCATAAGGAACAACTGCTAAATAATATTCCCCCTCTGCTAAATCTTCCGTAATCGTCTCGTTTTGGACGCCTCCCAACTGGGGATAATCAATTACTTCTCCATCAAAACTCAACAAAGCTATATCTGCGTCTGTACTTAAACCATCGAGAGTAAAAGTATATCTTCCTGCTTCTTCAACGCTAAAGATATAGGCATCTCCTTCATCGGTGCCACCTACAGCTTGTTCGATAATTAGACCTTCATCAACAATTCCTAATTCATAAGCGTCTTCAAAACTAAAAGCTGGATCTATAGTAGGGATAATTGGTGTCATGGTATAACTCCTGCTCAAGTAAATATGTATATTTTTAATGGTTATTTTGATATGTATGTTGCTTGGATGAAAAATATGCAAAAGCGATATTTTTGCGATCGCAAGCCATAGAATTTAGCCAAGCAAACATAAATCATTAGGTAATACACAAACGTAATTACTCTAATCATGTATTGTTTCGTCATCTATACATATACGCAGAAGACAGATTTAAATAAAAATTAATTATCGATCGCCCGATACAAATTTTCGGCGACTAAATCTAAATGCGATCGCTGGTGAGTTGCCATCAAAGATAAGCGAAGACGGCTAGTCGGCACTGTAGGAGGACGAATTGCTGGAACAAAGATACCTGCTTCTAAAAGTTGCTGTGCTTGATTTAAGGCGGATTCGGGAGTGTTTAAGTTGATGCAGAGAATGGGTGACTCGGATCGAAGTAAATTCAACCCTGACAATTGTTGCTTGAGGTAGTTGATATTTTGCCAAAGCTGCTCTTTTCTACTAGAATCTTCCTTGATAATTGCGATCGCTCTAATTGCCGCTGCGGTATCAGCAGGAGACAAGCCAGTGGTATAAATCCAGGTTGCTGCACGGTTGCGTAAGTAATCGATTAAAACCTGACTGCCTGCTACATACCCCCCCAAACTTCCTAAAGCTTTGCTGAGAGTACCAACTTGAATTAACTCTTTACCCGTACAGTGGAAATGTTCGACGCATCCCGCCCCAGTCTTGCCCATCACTCCCGTAGCATGGGCTTCATCTACTAATAGCATACAGTCAAATTCTTCAGCGATCGCAATTAATTCGGGTAAAGGGCACAGATCCCCATCCATACTAAAGACTGTATCGGTAGTAATTAGACAACGACGATATAAAGAACGATGCTGAATTAGTTGCGATCGCAAATCTCCGACATCATTGTGTAGATAATCAATGGCTGTAGCACCGCTAAGTATTGCTCCTTTTTTTAGACTAGAGTGATTGTAGAGATCTCCTAAGATTAAATCTCGTTGTCCGACTAAAGCAGATACCGTACCCAGATTGGCTAAATAACCCGAACTAAATACTAAAGCGGATTCTGTTTGTTTTAAAGATGCGATCGCATTTTCTAATTCTTGATGTAATTCTTTGTGTCCGCTAAGTAACCGCGAACCTGTACTGCCCGTACCATAAGCCTGAGTCCCATTAACTGCAGCGCAAATTAAGCGTTCGTCTCCTGCCAACCCTAAATAATCATTACTAGCAAAATTAACTACAGGCTTACCCGACAGTTCTACTACTGCATCGGGTAAGCCTGTAATCGCTTTGACCGAACGATACCAATTTGCACGATGGATCGTTTCTAAGGATTTATCAATCCAAGCATAAGGATTTACCAAAACTTTTGCTTCAAAAGCTAAGAGCTACGAACATTTCTATTATCGATACTTAAACTGAAAATCATCAGTGTTATTTGTAACGAGAACTAACAGTAGCCACCGATACTGGTTTTACAAAGAAAAATAGTGCTGTCAAAGCTAAAACATGAATTGACCAATGAGCAATTACTAAACCCCAAATTAGACAGATAACTGCCATACCTGCACCAAGCAATGCGAAAATATCGTTAGCTGTGCGGAGATAAATAACGATACTAGCTAGAGCGGTAACAAATAATAAGATAGGAAACATAGGGATCGTTGTTTTAAGATTAATTAATAGTTTGCTTTTTATTTAAAGCGCGATCTTTTTGATTTGTTTGACGAGTTAACTTGAAGTTAACTGACCAACTGCAAAGATAAATTTAACTTATTGGTTTGATAACCTTGCTTTATCATTCACTTCTATAATTTAACGTGCGATCCCCGCACAAATCTTTTATTTCTGAGTTAATTACCGATATTGTAAATTTTCTTAATACAACTTTAGCTTTTGATATTTGGCAGCGAGTTAGGCTAAGTATTAATAACTAATTCATGCCTTTGATATTCCAAGAAATCTAGTAACCAATCTTTTAAATAATGAGTGGCGCGACAGTCATCTTCGTTGTAGCTAAGAATCATATCTAGTAAAGTGCGATCGCCACTAGCCAACCATTTGTCGTACCAGCAAACAGATTGATCGCCACTACCAGAAGTTTCTCGCCAATAAAAACCGATCCAGTTAGCTAATGCTTTGAGGGAATAACTTTCTACCGGAAAAATCGTCGATTCCATCACCCATTCATGAAGATCTACTAAACGAGAAACTATTTCTTTGGTAACAGATTTTGGCGTGTTGTATAGTCTACCCAAACGCTTAATTGTATCGAGTTCGTATTCAGAATAATGAAAAATTGGCGCATCAGGATAAAGAGATACAAAATCAACAAATTGCTGCCAAACTATTGCTTCATCTTCGGGTTTTTCGGCGACAAAAGCGTAAAACTGTTCGGTATTAGTAGAGCGATTTACGAGTAACACCCCTAACAAATAATCAATCTGTCGTTCGGGTTCGGCTTCAATATCAAAATAGAGTTCAATTTCTGCTGTAGGGATCGGTTGAGTATCGATTAAATCAAAACTGTGGCGGACTACAGGGCGATCGTTTTTAATAGAGATTGCCTGTTGTTTGAGCGAACTAGCAATATCATCGGAGGTTGCTTGAGCTAAAGTAGTTTCAGGAATTTCGATTAAAGAATCAAAATTATCTACACCAATATCTTGCATCGACTCATAACGTCTAGGAGTTACCCCTGGAATGAGAGATAAATGATTGTCGGATTTAGCTATTTGATAGCAATAACCATACCAACTACAAAGACTGCATCGCTGGCGAGAAATAAAAACTTCTGGTTCTTGTTTGTGGGCTAACATTGCCAAACATTCGGCAACCACATCTTGCATCTTAATTAGCCAGATATCTAGATTAATAAAATAATCATTATGTTCTTTCAAAATTAATTGCGATCGCGCAGGAATTTGCTGTTGAACAATTCCTAAAAGCTGGGCATGAAAAGCAGCAATTAACTTATATTCAGGTTTAGCCCGACGACCCAATTTAATATTGATTGATATATATTCCCAGTCACCAAATCTTGATTTTCCTGGCTGTTTAACCAAAATAGTTGGTGCTGCGTTGAAAACGATTTTATCTAAGAAATCTTGGCATTGAGCTAGCTTTTGATTAAAGAAAATATTGTCTTTTGATATTTCATTCCATTGAGCAAAGGTGGTGCTTAACATACCTTGAAAAATATATTCTGCCCCTTGTTCCATTAAGGTGATAGTTTGTTCTGTATTGAGTTGCCAGTTCCTACGGGAAGCTTGAGGTTTTTGATAACTGAATAGATTATCTTCTTGGGGGTCAATCCATCTATTTTGAATAATATTCTGAATATGAGTTCGATTTTCGCGCTTTAATTTGACAATAAAGTCCTTTTCGGGATCTTTTTGTGACTCGTCACCATAAGCTGACAAAAAAGTACGACGGTTGCAGCGTTTATAGTTTAATAACAGATGGTCAGTGATTAACATTTTTTTAGAGGAAAGCAACAGCAAATCAGAAAGTTAGAGTACAAACAATTTTCTACTTTGATGTTGTAGAGCAGTGTTACTTTCCCAAAGATCGGGTTGCTCAATCTTAATTGAGAAATATCAATATATTAACAAAAGTTCGCCACACAGCAGGGTATTTTACTTATGAATAATAGTTTATCGTCAATCGATCTCCAAGAACACCGTCAACAATTCCCAGGGTTGATTAACAAAACATATTTTAATTTTGGTGGTCAAGGTACCATGCCAGATGTTGCTTTGTCTGCCATTATTGAAACCCACAAATATATTCAAGAAGTAGGTCCGTTTTCAGGTCAAATCAATAGCTGGCTAACGGAGAAAGGCAATTTACTACGTAGTGCGATCGCCACAGAGCTAAATAGTCCTACCGAAACCATTACTATTACCGAAAACGTCACTGCAGGTTGCAATATTGCGATGTGGGGCATTGAGTGGCAACAGGGCGACCATATTTTGATGAGCGACTGCGAACATCCAGGCATTATTGCTACTATCCAAGAAATTGCCCGTCGTTTTGGGGTAAAGGTAACAGTATGTTCGATTATGGATACTCTCAATGATGGCGATCCTGTCGAAATCATTAAGAGTAATTTAACACAGAACACTCGCTTGGTGGTTTTGAGTCATTTACTGTGGAATACAGGACAGGTTTTACCCCTAAAAGCGATCGCTCAAGTCTGTCATAATTATCCTGCCCGCCATAAAATCAGAGTCATGGTGGATGCAGCCCAATCAGTAGGCTCATTACATCTGGATTTACCAGACTTAGAAGTAGACTACTACGCCTTCACTGGTCATAAATGGCTATGTGGTCCTGCAGGAGTGGGAGGACTATATGTTAGTCAAGATGCCTTCAAAGAACTACATCCTACCTTTATTGGCTGGCGAGGAGTAAAAATGAATGCTCAAGGTAAGCCGACAGGCTGGCAACCAGACGGAACAAAATATGAGGTGGCTACTTCAGCTTATCCTGAATATGAAGGCTTAAGAAGTGCGATCGCTCTCCATCAGGCTTGGGGTACATCAAAACAAAGATATCAAAAAATTTGTCAAACTAGTGCCTATCTTTGGCAGCAGCTACAAACTATTCCCCAAATTAACTGTCTCAAAAATACTGACCCCGAAGCGGGATTAGTTTCTTTTACCGTGAAAGGAGTTGAACACAAACAGCTAGTTAGTAATTTGGAAAGACAGGGTTTTTTGTTACGAACTATTGCCGATCCAGACTGTATTCGCGCCTGTGTTCATTATTTAACCTTGACTGAAGAATGCGATCGCTTGATAGCAGTCCTTAAAGAACAAGTTTCATAAAATAGATTTGAATCGTAGAAAAGATGTAGACTTCTTCTATCGAGACAATACTTTAGCTCATGGTCACCAAAAATAGCCGTAAACGCCACCAGCAAAGCGATAGATTAGCTAGATATAGCTTCAAAAAACCAAGTTTTTGGTTAAAACTATTTGGTAATATTTCAGGCTGGTATTTGATTCAGGCAAATCCTCTGAGCGCGCAAATCACTCCCGACAATACTGTTGGCACAGAGGTAAATACCAAAGAGAATATCACCGAAATTACAGGAGGCACAAGAGCAGATAATAATCTGTTCCATAGCTTTAGTGACTTTTCGGTACCAACAAATAATACGGCTTTTTTTAATAACGCTACGGATGTTAGTAATATAGTTGGTCGCGTTACAGGAGCAAACATATCTAATATAGATGGTTTGATTAGAGCCAATGGCAATGCCAATTTAGTTTTGATTAATCCTAACGGTATTGTATTTGGTGCAAATGCCAGGTTGAATATTGGCGGTTCATTTTTAGGTAGTAGTGCAGATAGTGTTGTTTTTGAAGATGGAACAGCTTTTAGTGCTAGGGATACCACAATAGATCCCATTTTGACAGTTAGCGTGCCTGTCGGTTTGCAGTTAGGACAAAATTCAGGAGCGATCGATATTTCGGGCAACGGACACAATTTAAGCGTTGCCGATCCTTTGTTTTCACCGATTATTTTTGGCGAAGAATCAGGACTAATGGTTAAAGCTGGTCAAACATTAGCTTTGGTAGGGGGAGAAATTAATTTTGATGGGGGGACAATTACTGCGCCAGGAGGCAAAGTAGAGCTAGGTAGCATCGTAGAAGGTTTAGTAGATTTAGATTTTACTGATGCTGGTTTAAATCTGAGTTATGCCAAGATAACTGCTTTCGACAATATCCAATTGCGATCGCGTTCTTTAGCCAACGTTACGGGAACCCAAAACATTGCCTCTGGTGCGATCGAGGTACAGGGAAAACAGGTTACTCTCAATAATGGTTCGTTATTTTTAGCCCAGAATATCTCCACTCAAACTGGGGGAAATATTGAAGTAAATGCTTCAGAGTCTATTACAGTCAGCGGTACTAACAACGATGGTACAATTCGCAGCAGCATTACCAACGAAACTTTAGGAGTTGGAGACGGTGGTAATCTCAATCTCAATACCAATCAATTGAGAGTAGAACAAGGTGGAACTGTTGTCGCCAAAACCGTATCTACCGCAGGAGCATTAGGAGGTAATTTAGACATCGATGCTACTGAATCTGTAGAGGTGATGGGTGCCAGCAGTATCAATCCCAGTGTCACTAGTTCGATAGTTTCAGCTAGTTTTGGTACGGGAAAAAGTGGCAACAATACTATTAACACTAAATCTTTAATCGCTCAAGAGGGTGGAACTGTCGCAGCTACGGCTTTCAATACTGGCGATGCTGGAAATGTAAGCATTCGCGCCAATTCGATCGAGCTTATTGGTACTGAACCAAATATATTTGCTCCTAGTGCGATTAGTGCTTCTACCTTAGGAGAGGGAAATGCAGGTAACTTAACTATTGATACCTCGACGATCTCTTTACTACAGGGTGGTCGATTAGATGCTTCGACCGCTGCTAGCGGTAATGCTGGAAATATTACTATTAATGCAGCTGATTCAATTGCGATCGATGGTACTGTTTCAGAGTCGATCAATCCTAGCTTGATTATTGCCTCAGCCAATGCTCTTGATCCTACCTTGAGGGAAATCTTGATGACTCCTGATGTACCTACAGGTAATTCAGGCAATATCGATCTGACTACTTCTGAGTTGACCATTAGCACAGGTGGGCAATTAACCGTCAGAAATGATGGTTTAGGAAATGCAGGAACTCTAAATTTATCTGCAAATAATATTAATCTTAATACTGGAGGAGGGATTTCGGCTGCTGCTCAAAATGGTCGAGGTGGCAATCTCAATCTTCAGGCTAACGAGCTTAATTTAGCTAGTAGTAGTCAAATATCTAATGTCAACTTTGGTGTAGGTGATGGAGGGAGTACTGAAATAACCACAGATAATTTAACAATTAGCGATCGCGCTTTTATTACCGCTACTACTTTTGGTGAAGGTGATGGAGGAGATGTCCAAATCTCAGCTAATCAGATCAATATTACAGGAACTGGTTTTCTAGAATTTCAAGAAAAGTTTCAGCGTGGCTCCCTTGATGGAACTATCACCCCAGATGATTTAGGCTCGGGTATTTTTGTCGGTACAGCAGCCACAGGAATAGGTGGAGATCTAAATATTAATACTCAATCTCTCAGTCTAAACGAAGGAGCAATTATCTTTAGTCCTGTTTTTACCGAAGGTACGGGAGGCGATCTCAATATTACTGCTGATACTCTTGGAGTTAATGCTTCGGCATTGCAAATGGGTACGGCAGGAGTTTTGGAAACTTCTTCTTCTGGCAACATTAATCTAAACGTCCAACGTTTGGGAATTCGAGACGGTGGCACGATCGTAAATACCACTTTAGGCAATGCTAGTGCTGGAGATATTAAGATAATTGCCAGTGAATCGATAGTTATCGAAGATACTCCCCTAAACGCTTTAACCTTATCGGGTATTTATGCCAATACTTTTGGTTCGGGAACAGGGGGGAACATTGAAATTGATACAGCCCAACTCACAATGATTGATAGTCTAATTGGTAGCAATACGGGAGGAGTATTAATCGACGGTACGATTATTAATACTGGTGGCAAAGGAGGAAATATTAATATTCAAGCCACTAATATTAAAGCAGGAGGTATTCCCGATAACCCTGTATTTACTACGGGTATTGGAACATCTAGCTATAGTAACTCTAATGCAGGAAACCTTACTATTTCCACTAATAGCCTCACCATAGAAGATGGAGCAGATTTTGCTACAGCTACCTTAGGTGCAGGAAAAGGGGGACAGCTTACTATTGATGCCACTAATTATATCGAGCTTATTGGTGCAACTACCCCCAACAACATGAAAAGGGGTGGATTACTAGCTACTTCAGGGAGAAGAGAATTTCTTGATCTAGAAGCTACAGGAACATCAGGAGATATTACAATCAATACACCACAACTAACTGTAATAGATGGTGCAAGTATTGACGTACAGAGTCTAGGTGTGGGAGATGCTGGAAAATTAACTATTGATGCTCAATCAATTGTCTTAAATAATCGTGCCAATATATCAGCATCAACTTTGGGGGGAATCGGCGGAGATATTGAAATTACCACCGATACTATCGAAATCAATCAAAGCCAGATTAATGCCTCAGTGTCTGGAACAGGTGTAGGAGGTAATATTAAAATTACTGCTGAGGATTCAGTAACTATCAATGGCTCTGGATTTGAATTGTTGCAAAACACTTTTTTCGCTCCAGATGCTCTAACTCCTGAATTTTTGGCTAGTTTGAATTTTAATGTAGTTCAAGAAGGAATTGTCGCAGCCACAACGGGTACAGGACAAGCAGGAACTATTGAAATTACTACTAATAATCTTACCGTGTCTGAAGGTGGACTATTAGCAACGGCTACTACAGGAGATGGTGCAGCCAATTCTATTTTCTTGAATGCAGCAGAATCAGTGAAAATAGATGCTTCCTTTGTTTCTGCTAGTACTATATTTAGCGGTGAGGGTGGCAACATTAATATTGACACTGCCACCTTAGAAGTTGTGGGCGGATCTCAAGTAACTACTTCTACTTTAGGTGCAGGAAATAGCGGTAATCTAATCATCAATGCTACTGAATCGATCGATGTATCTGGAACATCACCAGATAATACTATAGTCAGCAATATTGTTTCAGGAGCATTACCCTTACCTACTGCAACAGGTAATGGGGGGGATTTTACTATTTTTACTTCCCAACTTAATTTAAGCGATCGCGGCGCTATCTCTGTTGGTTCAGTGGGAACAGGAGATGCAGGAACTTTAAGGGTCAATGCTGACTTGATCGCTCTTGATAGTCAAGGAACAATTTCCGCCGATACTCAATCAGGGGGAGGGGGAAATATTGTCCTAGAAGCTGATAATATTTTTTGGTTGGGTGGTAGTAATACTACTGCCAGAGCAATTGGTACTGGTAATGGTGGCAATATTACAATTGATGCCGAAAATTTGATCGCACTAGAAGCCAGCACACTCCAAGCAGATGCGATTGAAGGTATGGGTGGTAATATTGCGATCGATACTCAAAGCTTATTTGTTTGCCAATCTTGTCAGGTTACAGCTAGTTCTCAGTTAGGAGTAGATGGGATGGTAAGAATTGAAACCTTACAGCCTACTGCTCAATTAGAAGCCTTGGATATTCCAACTCAGCCTACTACTCCTCAAGAAGTCGTTGCGGTAGCTTGCTCTAGCAACACCCAAGCAGACACTAGCGAATTGACTATTACGGGTAGAGGAGGTTTACCACCCCGTCCTCAAGAGCCATTAAACAGTTCTTCTTTAGTTACTTTTGCTGCACCCAATTCATCAGCTAAGTCACAATCTCGTTCTCAAACTTCCGATGAATTTTCATTACCATCACCTGCCCATAGTTGGTATAAAAATGCTCAAGGAATGGTGGTTCTTTCGGCTCAGGCTGCTGATACTATTACAAATAATTCTGCTCAAGCTAATCCTAATTGTCAGGTTAATTGACTCAAATAATTATTAGTTAGAAGAAGCTATAGTCAATCGCAAAATGAATTCCATCTTCTTGTAAAGAATCTCCTTTAGTTTCAACATTTTTGAGAGGGATTCCATAGTCTAAACGAGCATTAAAGCGAGTTCCCATAGAAAAGTTCAAACCCAAGCCAATTGAAGGCAAGGTAGCATTGGCAATTTCAAGATCGTCGCTATTCCACAGCGTACCGATATCAAAGAAGGGGGCAATCTGCACCAAACCGTCAATCTTACGAAATCTCAGTATGGGCACTCGCAGTTCTGCAGAAGTAAACACACCACTATCCCCCAAACTCAAATCTTGACGATATCCCCTAGCACTATTGGCACCACCTACCCGAAATTGTTCTAAGGGTACTAAGCTACCTCCTGATAGTTGAATATCACCCCGCAGCAAGAATAAAAAATCTTCGTCAATTTTTCTGACCCACTGACTTTGACCCCGCCAGGCAAAAAAGGTACTATCAGGAGCGTCATCATTGATAGTAGAATCGAAAGCATCAATTCCAATACTAAATTGGGAGCGAAAAGCTAAAACTTTTTGATCATCTCGATTGACATACTCTTGAAAGAGTCGAATCGCCGTAATTTTGGTTTCTCCATCTGGTTCTGCACCACGAGATAGGGGAAATTCTCCATTTAACAAAGATGTTTCGCTTTCGCTACGAGAAAAGCTCGCCCCCAAGGCTAATTCTTGATTAGGTTTTAACACTACAGGCTGACGCAGATTAAACTCGAAATAACGAGATTTTGACTGAATATCCAAATCGTTAAAAGCATCTTCGACTACGTCGTTGCTGTTTGTGCCAAAGCTAGCTTTGATTGTGCCATTTTTAGAATTAAAAGGTAATCCATAGGATAGATCTAGACTATTGCTACCCTCAGTGTTACTAAAGTTGAAGTTGAATTGGTCTGCTAGACCTAACAAATTACCATGACCAAAACCCACCGAACGCTGATTAGAACCAATACTAGGAGACTTTTGGTTATTGAAGCTAGTCGATAGATTCAACACATTCGCTTCTTCTACTTGAATATCAAGTAGGCTAGTTCCTGGCTGGATTCCTGCTGATAGTTCTGCTGAGACGTTATCAATCAGAGGATCGAGACGTAAAAGCTGCAGTGCTACCAATAATGACTCGACATTAATGGGTTTACCCGCAGCATTCTCAATTCGCTCAGAAATATATCGAGAATTGAGGCGTTGAGTTCCTGAAACGTTAATTCCTTCTAATTTTCCTTCGAGAACTGCTATTTTTACCGTTCCGTTGTTTAGTTCTTGGGGAGGAATATAAGCTCCAGAATTGACGTAACCTTCATCGGTATAGAGCTTGGTAATAATACTTCTAGCCTGAAATAGTTCTGGCAAGGTTAAAGGGCGATCGCGATAGGATGCGATCGCCTTACTCAATTCCTGTTGGCTAAAGACACTACTACCAACTACATCAAAGTCTTTAATGATGATTTGCTCGGGAACATCATTCCCTTCGGGAGCCAACATTATCTTCTTTGACTCTCGATCCGTAGCTCTCCCATTTTCAGTTTGGGATAACAAATAACTAGCAGAGTCAGAGTTTAATTTGGGTAGAGATATCTTCAAAATTTTAGAGTCTGTCGCCAAATCTTGGTGATGTTTGATCGTGGTAACTCGATCAATTTCCTCGGCATTTAATGGCTGTAGTCCCGTAAGTGTTTCTACTAAGATTAATAAGAGGATTGATGCGGGAGCTAAATTATTTGTTGTCTGAAAAGTCGGAAAATGTTTAAAATTCAAGCACTGCCAAAGACTTTTAAGCACAAACATACTAATGTACATCTCAAAATAAAACCATTGTTATAACATTCCCCAAAATATCTAGTAAATAACGCAATGAGCGAAAATATTTATCAAACATAAAATTTAATCTTTAATTTGATAACGCATTCCTGGTAACTGAGTAATCAAATCTAATAATTCCAACTCGGACAAAGCAGCCAAGATTTCACCAGTATTTTGTCCTGTCTGCTCGACAATAGTATCAAGAGCGATCGCATCACGATTAATTAATTGATAGACACACTTTAGCCGTGGCTGTAGTTGGGGAATGGGTTTGCTTGTGGTTTGAAGACGATCCAAACAGGGCATTGTACCCAACATTTCCAACAAATGTTCGACTCCCAAAATGACGTGCGCCCCAGAGTTAAGCAGTGCTAAACATCCCTTAGATTGAGGACTATCGAGAGAGCCTGGTAAAACATAAACATCGCGACCAAATTCATTAGCAAAACGACTAGTAATTAATGCTCCAGAACGTTGAGGTGCTTCGATAATAATTACCGCACGACATAACCCTGCAATAATGCGATTGCGGGCGGGAAAATGACCCCGATCAGGAGGCGTACCCGCAGCATATTCACTAACGACTAAACTCTGGGTAGTTAATCGATCATAGAGAGAACGATTGCTATGAGGATAAATCAGATCCACTCCCGTACCTAACACCGCGATCGTTCTACCATTAGCTTCTAGACAGCTATAATGGGCAACTGTATCGATTCCTGCTGCCATACCCGAAACAATACCAAAGCCATGACTGACTAAAGCCTGAGTAATCTTTTTTGTCCAACGTTTGCCATATTCGGTAGGATTGCGAGTTCCCACAATCGCGATCATCGGTTTAACTCCTTGATTTTCCTCTGGTTCGACCATTCCCAAGTAGTACAATAGTGGTGGCGGACTGGGAATTTCTAGTAGCAAACGGGGATAGGCAGCATCTGCTGGCGTCCAAAATTGACGATTTTGCTTAAGATGCTCCCTCAACAATACTTCGGGATTGAGAGTTGAACGCTGTTGTACGACAGCGTTAGTTACTTTATTGCCCAAGCCATCAATATCTCCAAAAGAGATCGCATGAGCCTGCCAAGCTACCTGAAGCGAACCAAAATGTCGATAAATCTTATTTAGAGAAACAGGACCAATTCCTTTAATTTGCGACCATGCTAACCAATATGCTTGCTCTTGTTCCATGAGTACTGGCTGCTAAAGATTTTTGTTAAGCTCCAGACACCAATATAACCCCAACATTAATCGCGGACGTCAAGCAAGAAGGGAAAAGGGGAAAATAATTAATCTTCTATTAATGTAAAAAGTCTATTATCGAAAATTCATCTACTCGAATTGGAATTGATAATCGATTTAATTACCTTTAATGATGTAATTTTAAGAGTATATATTTAATAACTTTTTAGTAAGTACGATATATTACCGATTTTTTGAGACAATGATTACTAAAATTTTATAAATTTTACAGTTAAACAATTTTAAAGTAGCTCAATTTAAGCTTAAAATGATTCGTATTTTATTAGTAGACGATCAACATCTAGTTCAGCAAGGAATCAAATCATTACTGGATCAAGATTTAGAATTAAACGTAATAGCAACAGTTGATGATGGTAGAAGTGCAGTTAAAGAAATAGAATATCTGCGTCCTGATATTGTTTTGCTAGATATCGAAATGCCAGGAATGAATGGTATTACTACCACCAAATATATTACTCGCCTTTCACCTAGAACTAAAGTCATTATTCTTAGTAGCCATGAAGATCGAAAATATGTAACCCAAGCATTAATGGCTGGCGCCAAAGGCTATATTCTCAAAAACAGTCTAATGTCTGACTTGAAACAGGCAATTGTAGCGGTAAATAATGGCTATTCTCAGATCGATTCAAAATTATTAGCTAAGGTTTTCGATCCTAGCAATCTCAAATCTAAAAGACGTCAATCTCATGAAAATAAAGTTAAAAATAAGGCTACCGAAACTAAAGAAAGTCAGACAACTTTACCTAAGTCTAATAGTCGGCTAGAAAATGCACAATCAGCGGTTCAAAATCCCGATCTATTGGACTTAGAATTTCAAGAATTAGATGCTAATTCTACACCCTCGAAAAAATATCAATTAGGGACATCATCGGTTAATTTGGATGAACCAGATAAACCGCAAACTCAATCGCCTGCAAAACCATCTCCATCAAAAATCATTAAATCAGAGATGGCGCAACCTAATATATCAGAACGAGATACTTTCATTCAAGATCCCGAATATAACGAGCTATCAGAACCAAGAAATATAGATTCTGACCGTTCTAATGTAATCTCATCCAACCAAAAGAGTTCGAGTAATTTAGCAGATGGTATTACAGACTTTTCTAGTTTAGAAAAAATATTACCAGAAGTAAAATCTAATAGCTCAAGTGAATTAGCAGAGCAATCGCGTTCCTTTTACGCTCAATCGAGCGCCGTCGATCTTAGTTTAGATGTACCAGTAAAAGAACCTTCTAGTTTTCCTGGGCAGGCGAAGAAATATCAAGGAACAAAAACTATTTCTAGGGCAATTACTCCTCAAAATAGAAAAAATGTATCTCAAGTATATTCTGATAGCTTAATTCCATATCGCCCAGTAGGTAAACCTAAAAAGTTTAAATCTACCTTAAAAAAACTCCGTGAAAAAAGTCTGGCATCTAGCTGGTTTTGGAATGCAGTTCTAATGGTTTTTGGTGCAATACTAGTGATTATTATTGGTAGTTTGTAACAATTTTGTCAGAAAAAAATATTTTTCAAACTAAACTTTACTTGGCAACAACTTAACCAAACCTTCTAATTTATGGCGCAGACGAACCAGAATATTTTTCCACCATACAGGTGATTGAGTTTCTATCTCGGTAGCTGGATTAGATTCTACTGGAGGAATAGTAATAGCAATTTCGTCTCCACTAATTTCCACTGATTCTAATTCGGGTATAGCGATCGCAACAATTGGTTCAGACGTATCAGAATTTTCTTCAGTCACGGTAATAGTTTGCTCTGATTCGCTAGATCCTGCTAATTCTATCTTCTCAATAGGTTTGCTCAGATTTCCGTTGACAATTTTTGGTTCTTCTGTGATTTTTTCTTGGGCTGGCATCCGAACGACTACGGGTGTTGAACTGGCTGTTGGAAGCTCGCGTAGCGGTTGTGTAATTAAATCAGAAGAATTGCTTTTTTGAGTTTTCAGGCTAGATATTTCTTGGGTATTGTCTTCTACAGTAGGTTCTTCTATAGCTTTCTCAATCGGACTAATCGGAACTGGTTTTACATCTTTTGCTTGGGGTGATTCTTCTAGCTTTGTTTCTGGTTGAGTATTTTCTGGTTGAGTATTTTCTGGTTGAATAATTTCTGGTTCGCCTACTGGTTGAATATAGTAATTTTGCTCGATCAGAGGTTGAGCATCAGCCAAGGTGATTTCGTCAGTCATTAATCGGCTGAGAGTATTACTTTGCTGTGGATCGTAATTAATGACGCCAACAGTATTGTTATAGGTATTTTCAATATTTTTCCCAGCTTCGTCGATTAATTCTAGCTGTATCCAGTTTTCTCCTTGATTTAGTCCAGTTAGATATATAGGTTGCCAATTTTCTAGCAAGAAACTATCACCATTAACGGTAGTTTTAATTTTCCAATCTGAAAGACTAGGATCGTTCTGGGCAAACGAATGTAGAGGTGCATTGGTCAGATAAAAATCCAGTAATATTGGTTCTGCACCATAAGTACCTCTGGGATTACTGTAAGTTAACAAAGGTAAACTGCGATCGGGGCGATTATCGTTGGTTTCGGTCAAAACGCTAAATGTTATCTGAGCATAAGCACCTTCGTTTTTATAACTTTCTCCCCAAGGACGAGCTGCAAAAACTCTTAGGGTGTGAGTTCCTGGGGTTAAATCTTTGAAAATAACTGGTTGGCTTACATCGTAAATAGATTTAGCTGGTTCGTTATCCAAAATTAAATCTAAATGATTGCCTAACTTTAGTCGCTCATCTTGAAATACGGGCAGGTTTTCTACTTCTAGCTCAATGCTAACAGCTGTGTTAGAAAATATTCGATCTTGCCTTGGGGCGACGATTTTGACTTGAGGATTATATTGTTCTAGCTGTTGGTTTAGTTCAGTAATTATTTTAGGTGTTGCTATCTCTGCAAGCTTGCTATTATTAGTACTAAAATTTAGGCGATCGCTTCTCAAAGGGTTAGCAACATCTAGCTGTCCACAACCTACTAAACAACTTAAACAAAATAATAATAAGCAAAGTTTGATAGTTTTCATTGAGATCCATCTATTAAAGTTACAAATAAACAATTTTTAAATTTTTGGAGAAATTTAAATTAATCCTTTCCCTTTACTAAATTACATCAGGTAAGAGATGATTTTGAGCTAATGACAAATATTGTTTTTTGTTAAGATACTTTATTTTTTGTATCTTTTTCTTCTAAAGCTGCTGAGGTGAAAAGCTGTCACATCAATAATCTCGTAGATTTAAAATTTTGTTAAGCTTTGTCGTCGTTGCTGAAAATGAAGTCTTAAGATCGTATACAGTAATGCCTGTAAGCTAATAACCTAAAACCCATTAGGAAAAAGCTAGCTAAAGGTTATATGAAAAGCGATGTTTTTCATTTTTGCTTTTTACATAATAAAAAACCTGTTCTTCGGAATAGGAAAGTCTAATCTAAAATCTATTGCCCTGAGAGGAGAATCCTCATGACAATTAGTCCTCAAAAAGACGAGGCGAAAGTCAAGGTAACAGTTGATGTAGATCCAGTCCCTACCTCTTTCGAGAAATGGGGCAAGCCAGGTCATTTTGACCGAACTTTAGCCAGAGGTCCTAAAACGACTACCTGGATTTGGAATCTTCACGCTGATGCTCATGATTTTGACAGTCATACCAGTGACTTAGAAGATATTTCGCGAAAAATATTTAGCGCGCATTTCGGTCACTTAGCAGTGGTCTTCACTTGGTTAAGCGGAATGTATTTCCACGGAGCCCGCTTCTCCAATTATGAAGCTTGGCTAACAGACCCTACTTTAATCAAGCCTAGCGCGCAAGTAGTTTGGCCCATTGTTGGTCAAGATATACTCAATGCCGATGTCGGTGGTGGCTTCCACGGAATTCAAATCACTTCTGGTTTGTTTTATCTTTGGAGAGCTTCTGGATTTACTAATAGCTTCCAGTTGTACTGCACAGCTATTGGTGGTCTTGTGATGGCAGCATTAATGATTTTTGCTGGTTGGTTTCACTACCACAAAAGAGCTCCCAAGCTGGAATGGTTCCAAAACGTGGAATCAATGATGAACCATCATCTTTCTGGCTTATTGGGATTGGGCTCTCTTGGTTGGGCAGGTCACCAAATTCACGTATCTCTACCAATTAACAAATTGCTAGATGCGGGAGTTGCACCAGCTGATATTCCTCTGCCTCATGAGTTCATCTTGAACTCCGATAAAATGGCGGAATTATATCCTAGTTTCTCTGAAGGTATCCGGCCTTTCTTTACACTTAACTGGGGTGTATATTCTGATTTCCTAACCTTCAAAGGTGGTTTAAATCCCACTACTGGTGGCTTATGGTTATCTGATACCGCACACCACCACGTAGCGATCGCCGTACTGTTTATTATTGCTGGTCATATGTACCGTACCAATTTTGGTATTGGTCATAGTATGAAAGAAATTTTAGACGGTCACAAAGGAGATCCTCTACTATTTGGTGGAGAAGGTCACAGAGGTCTATATGAAATCTTGACTACTTCTTGGCATGCTCAGTTGGCAGTTAACCTAGCTATGTTAGGTTCTCTGACTATTATTGTGGCACAGCATATGTACGCGATGCCTCCTTATCCTTATATGGCAACGGACTACGGTACTCAGCTATCGTTGTTTACTCACCATATGTGGATTGGTGGATTCCTCATAGTTGGTGCTGGAGCGCATGCTGCTATTTACATGGTGCGGGATTACGATCCAGCCAAGAATGTAAACAACGTAGTTGACCGCGTGCTTCGAGTCCGCGATGCAATTATTTCTCATCTTAACTGGGTATGTATCTTCCTTGGTTTCCATAGCTTTGGTTTATATATCCACAATGACACTATGAGAGCCTTGGGTCGTCCCCAAGATATGTTCTCTGATACAGCAATCCAGCTACAGCCAATTTTTGCCCAATGGGTACAAAATTTACATACTATAGCTCCTGGAAACACTGCACCAACAGCACTTGAGCCTGTAAGTTATGCTTTTGGTGGTGGTGTAGTTGCAGTTGGTGGCAAAGTGGCAATGATGCCGATTGCTCTAGGTACGGCTGACTTTATGGTTCACCATATTCATGCCTTTACTATTCACGTAACAGCTTTGATTCTGTTAAAAGGTGTTCTCTACGCTCGTAGTTCTCGCCTAATTCCAGACAAAGGTAATCTAGGTTTCCGCTTCCCTTGTGACGGTCCTGGTCGTGGTGGTACTTGTCAAGTATCTGGTTGGGATCATGTGTTCCTCGGTTTATTCTGGATGTACAATTCCATCTCAGTGGTAATTTTCCACTTTAGTTGGAAGATGCAGTCAGATGTATGGGGAACGGTATCACCAGACGGTTCGGTATCTCATATCACTGCTGGTAACTTTGCCCAAAGTGCAATTTGTATCAACGGTTGGTTGCGTGATTTCTTGTGGGCGCAAGCTTCTCAAGTTATCAACACCTATGGTTCTGCTTTATCTGCATATGGAATTATGTTCCTAGCAGGTCACTTTATCTTCGCTTTCAGTCTCATGTTCCTCTTTAGTGGACGTGGCTATTGGCAAGAGTTAATTGAGTCGATTGTTTGGGCTCACAACAAGTTGAAAGTAGCTCCAGCAATTCAACCCCGTGCTTTGAGTATTACTCAAGGTCGTGCAGTGGGTGTCGCCCACTATCTATTAGGAGGAATTGTTACTACTTGGGCATTCTTCTTAGCAAGAACTCTCTCGTTGTAGATATATTTCCCAGATGCCAATCTTTCAAGATGGCTCAAGCTTTAAAGTTGAAGCCTTCTTGTTAGATTGGTTAGTGTAACCTCGAACTAAGATTCGAGTCTATTGATAGTAAAGAAAACTCAACGGCATATAATATTAAGTCTCGTGACTTAAATAACCGTGTTTTAACAAAATTACTGCCCGACAATATTTAATATTAAAGGTAGTAAAAAAAAGCCAAAAATGAGTGAAAAATAATAGTAAATATTAACCTCATTTTTCAACCTACAGGAGAATTCTACCCATAACCTATGGCAACTAAATTCCCGAAATTTAGCCAGGATCTCGCCCAAGATCCGACTACTCGTCGGATCTGGTACGGAATTGCCACTGCTCATGATTTTGAGCTACATGATGGTATGACTGAAGAAAATCTTTACCAGAAGATTTTCGCTTCTCATTTTGGTCATATTGCAATCATCTTTTTGTGGACTTCCGGTACTCTGTTCCATGTGGCTTGGCAAGGTAACTTTGAACAGTGGATACAAGATCCTTTAAACACAAGTCCAATCGCCCATGCGATTTGGGATCCTCACTTTGGTAAAGGCGCGATTGATGCATTTACTCAAGGTGGTGCTTCTAGCCCAGTAAATATTGCCTACTCTGGTGTATACCATTGGTTTTACACCATTGGAATGACTAGTAATCAAGAACTATATCAAGGATCTATTTTCCTATTGATCCTTTCTTCTATATTCTTATTTGCTGGTTGGTTGCATTTACAGCCAAAATTCCGTCCTAGTTTAGGTTGGTTCAAAAATGCTGAATCTCGTCTCAATCACCACCTAGCTGGTTTGTTTGGGGTAAGTTCTTTGGCATGGACTGGACACCTAGTTCACGTTGCTATTCCCGAATCTCGCGGACAGCACGTAGGTTGGGATAACTTCCTTTCTACTCCTCCTCACCCTGCAGGGTTAGGACCTTTCTTTAGCCTAAATTGGGGCGTATACGCTCAGAATCCCGATACTGCTGGTCATGTATTTGGTACTTCTGAGGGAGCAGGAACAGCTATCTTAACTTTCTTAGGTGGTTTTCATCCTCAAACTGAGGCTCTTTGGCTGACAGATATTGCCCATCACCATTTGGCGATCGCAGTTATCTTCATTATTGCTGGTCATATGTACCGTACTAACTTCGGTATTGGCCACGATATGAAGACGATTATGGCAGCTCACAGACCACCTGAAGGTACTCCTTTCGGCGGAATGTTAGGTGAAGGTCATAAAGGAATATATGACACTTACAACAATTCTTTGCACTTCCAATTAGGATGGCACTTGGCTTGTTTAGGTGTAATTACTTCCCTGGTAGCGCAGCACATGTACTCGATGCCTTCCTATGCATTCATTGCTAAGGACTATACAACTCAGGCAGCTTTATATACACACCACCAATATATTGCTGGATTCTTGATGGTTGGTGCGTTTGCTCACGGTGCAATCTTCTTGGTTAGGGATTACGATCCTGAAGCTAATAAGAACAACGTTCTGTATCGTGTGTTAGAACACAAAGAAGCGATTATTTCCCACTTAAGTTGGGTATCTCTCTTCCTTGGTTTCCATACCTTAAGTTTGTATGTACACAATGATGTTGTAGTAGCTTTCGGTACTCCTGAAAAACAAATTCTAATTGAGCCGGTATTTGCTCAATGGATTCAAGCTGCTCATGGAAAGGTATTGTATGGATTTGATACTTTGCTTTCCAACCCTGATAGCATAGCTGCTACTGCATGGCCTAATTACGGTAACTCTTGGTTACCTGGTTGGTTAGATGCAATTAACAGTGGAGCCAACTCTTTGTTCCTCACCATTGGTCCTGGAGATTTCTTGGTTCACCATGCGATCGCTCTTGGACTACATACCACTACTTTGATTTTGGTCAAAGGTGCATTAGATGCTCGTGGTTCTAAACTAATGCCCGACAAAAAAGACTTCGGTTTTGCTTTCCCTTGTGATGGCCCTGGTCGTGGCGGTACTTGTGATATCTCAGCTTGGGATTCCTTTTACCTTGCTATGTTCTGGATGCTCAACACCTTGGGTTGGTTAACCTTCTACTGGCATTGGAAACACCTAGGTATTTGGCAGGGTAACGTTGCTACATTCAACGAAAACTCGACTTATCTAATGGGTTGGTTCCGTGATTATCTCTGGGCAAACTCTGCTCAATTAATTAACGGTTACAATCCTTACGGTGTTAATAACCTATCTGTTTGGGCTTGGATGTTCCTCTTTGGACACCTGGTTTGGGCGACTGGTTTCATGTTCCTCATCTCTTGGCGTGGTTATTGGCAAGAGTTGATCGAAACTATTGTTTGGGCGCACGAGCGTACTCCTCTAGCTAACTTAGTTCGCTGGAAAGATAAGCCTGTTGCTCTTTCAATTGTTCAAGCTCGTGTAGTTGGTTTAGCTCACTTTACGGTCGGCTATATCTTAACTTACGCAGCCTTCCTAATTGCTTCGACGGCTGGTAAATTTGGTTAGCCATTAATCAAATTCAGCTTTGTAATTAGATAGATAAATCCCCTGTCTTTGGATAGGGGATTTGTGTTTTTGATCTTGATGTTTAACGATTTAGCAAACTTCGAGTTTCATTTGCAGCAGACTGCATCGCTTTTTCGGGGGTCATTTTATTAGTGATAGCTGCGCTAAGGTAACGCTGAAGAATATCAGAGGCTTGAGCATATTGAGAAATAGGAGGACGTAAAGCAGAGCTTCTTACGACATCTAACAATTTAGGGTAATAATCATATTTAGCCACGATCGCACGATCGTTAAACAATGAAGTACGGCTGGGTACAAAGCCCGTTGCTAAAATGAATTCTCGTTGAGACTCTTCGCTACTAAGAAACTCAATTACTTCCCAGGCTGCATCGGGATGTTTGCTACTTTCGGCAATACCAAGCCCCCATCCTCCCAAAGTTGCACCGCTGTCCTGTCCGACAGCATGAACCATTGGTTTGATGCTGTATTTTCCTGCAATATCAGACTCTAATGCCAAACTGTAAACATAAGGCCAATTACGCAAAAAGGCAACTTTACCATTTTGGAACAATAAACGAGCTTCTTCTTCTGCGTAGGTAGTCACTCCAGGAGGCGAGATCTTTTTAGCGATCGCCGTACGTAAAAATTCAACTGCTTCGATGGCTTCTGGTCTATCCAAGCCTACCTCCAAAGTATCGGGATTGACCCAGAAAGCACCGCTACCCTGCAACACTTCCACAAACATGGCAGCTAAACCTTCGTACTGCTTACCTTGCCAGACATAACCCCAATCAACTAAGCCTTGTTTTTGTAGATCTTGAGAAATGGCTAATAGTTCGTTAAAAGTTTCAGGGGGTTCGTGTCCAGCCTTAGCTAGCAAATCCTGACGATAATAAAGCATTCCTGCGTCCGAACGGAAAGGAATACGGTATAGTTTATTTTCATACATCCCCCCCGCAATATCCCCCTGCAAATACTGTTGAGCCTCCTGATCCCCTAGGCGATCGCTGACATCTTTCAGCCAACCCGCAGCAGCAAATTTGGGCGTCCAAACAATATCCATATAAACTAAATCATAAGGAGAATTACCTAGTAAAAAAGAAGAAGTGTATAAGTCTTCTACTTGATTACTATCACTTGGTGCTTCGACAATTTCAAACCGAATATCAGAATGCTGTTGATTAAATTTAGTCACCAATGGTTGTAGTTGAGATGCTTCATCTGCCCGAATTAGAGTCTTAATCGTTACGGGTTGATTTGTCCAGGCTGGTAAAACAAACAGCTGAAATACAACTAATAAGGCTAACAGAGCGATTCCTAAAGTAATTGTTTTATATTTTGATAAAAAGCGAGAAATAGACATTAATCTTGATTGATAGATTTTAGTTTGTAGCCATAGGCTACGTAGAAATAACTAATAGGTAGCTATTTATAATTACCAAAGTTCCGTATTTACACGATTGTATTTCCAATACTTGTGGGAGTAATATTTTATCAATTCAAAGGCGATTCAATAGAATATATCAATCGCTAGTGATAATTTTTTTTAAAATTAATTCCTCTTGCTCTGCAACCCTACTTCTGTAACGAAAGTGGGGTTTTTTGTCTAGAACAAACTAAAAATTAGGGATTGAGTTAATTTTTGGCTCAAATATGAAACACAATATATACATTGTTATAAGTAAACATTGCCAGTAAAAATGGGCTATACTTTACCATTGAGATTGAGTTAGTAGTAATTAAGTCGTGTTTTTTGCGCGGTACTTACTACTGATAATCTATCTAAATAAATACAAGGTACAGTTGAGGAGGAGGGCTATTCCTGAGCAGCTAAACCTGACCGTAAGCTTAAGAGGCACTCGCGAAGTCAGGGAAAATCACCAAATATTTCGTCTTACTGGATTACTAGATGCTTTTTCAGAACCTGCGTTTCGTAAAGTCATCGGTAACTGTATTGACGAAGGGCCAAATAACCTCGTTTTGGTTCTAGCACAGATTGATTTCATTGATAGTTCTGGTTTAGGGGCTTTAGTGCAGCTTGTCAAAAAGGCGCAGACTGTTGGCGGTAGCTTGCAGGTTGTAACTAATCCGCGAGTTACCCAAACTGTCAAACTCGTTCGTTTGGAGAAATTTCTTTCTCTCCAGCCTTCTGTGGAAGTAGCACTAGAAAATATCAAAAAATAGTGTTTCTACAGGACATGAATTCACCAGAATAAGATAAAAGTAACAGTAACAATGCGCCAACAGACACGGCTCAAACTTTGGTAGATTTCGGAATTATGGCAAGTGAAACCACAACTAATCAATTGACTCAGATTGAACGGTTGTCGCCGATCGCCTTAGCATATATAGGAGATGCTGTATTTGAACTTTATGTTCGCACCATGTTCTTAATGCCTCCGAAACGTATGGCTAATTATCATAATCAAGTTGTCACCCAAGTGCGAGCCGAAAGTCAGGCGAATCATTTGTCAACTCTGTTGCCCTATTTATTAGATACTGAAAAAGATATTTTGCGACGTGCGCGTAACGCCTCAACCGCTAAACCCCGTCGTTTGTCTCGTCAAACATATCAGCAAGCAACAGGCTTTGAGGCTTTAATTGGCTATCTTCACCTAACTAATCCGACTCGTTTACAAGAGTTACTGTCTAAATTAGATTTTGGTCTGATTGACAATTGACAATCTTTCAACGGACAATAAGCTTTCGTTATTGTCACGGGCTTTAAATAATGAAATCTAAATCTTCTAATAATCGCCAGAAGAAAAAGATTAAAATAGACCGCACTAAAAGTAGTAAATTCAGTAAAACCGCTGCCGAGCAATTTGCTACTACTTCGGACGAACCAAAAGAAGAGATAGATTTAACCTATGGTCGTCATGCTGTTTTGGCAGCGTTGAAAAGCGATCGCCAGATTAACCGTATTTGGCTTACCGATACATTAATGGGTCACGGTCAGTTTTATCCCTTAATTAAAGAAGCTAAAGCCAATGGGACAATTATTGATGAAGTAGATTCTCGTCGTTTGTCGAGTTTGACCCAAGGAGGTAATCATCAAGGAATTGCAGCTCAAGTTGCGCCCTATGTTTATTGGGATTTACAAGAGTTAATTGCTCGCGCCCAACAAATTCAAGATCCCGTAATTGTGATTGCCGATAGTATTGAAGATCCTCATAATTTAGGGGCAATTATTCGCACCGCTGAAGCCTTAGGAGTCCAAGGAATAATTATTCCTCAACGTCGTGCTGCGGGGATTACTTCTACGGTAATGAAGGTAGCAACAGGAGCATTAGAAAACATGGCGATCGCTAGAGTAGTAAATCTCAATCAGGCTATTACCAAGCTCAAAGAGGCTGGCTTCTGGATTTATGGCACTACTGCTGATACCGATAATCTATTGCATCAAACCAATTTTAGTGGCTCAGTTGGTTTAGTAGTTGGTTCAGAAGGCAAAGGTTTAAGCCAGCTTACCGAGAAAAATTGCGACCAGTTAGTAGCCATTCCCTTGGTAGGACAAACCCCCAGTCTAAATGCTTCTGTGGCAGCAGCGATCGCCCTCTACGAAGTATTTCGTCAAAGACAATAAAATCGCCTTGCTCCAGCTATCAGCTTTGATCGTAAGAGATATCACACTTACCTCTGTATTTTTTGACCGCGCAAGGCGGGGAACGAGTGACAGGCAGCTAACAAATCTTGATGGAGTTGGGGAGAGTTGGCAACAATCGCCCCTCGATAGCTGTAGTCTGGGCAAGTATGTAGAGGTGGTAACAGCATACCATCAAACCCTGTTACGATACAGCCATTTTCCTGTGCCATAAACGCTAATGCAGCACTATCAATAAACTTACCTCTTTTGGTAATCCAGCCGATTAAATCTCCTGAAAAGATACCGTTGTAGTTCGGTAATTGCTTTGAAGAAGAATAACAATTTTCTAGATCGATTACCCGATATTTATCTTCTAGTGCGGGTTTTAAATCTGCCACTCCCCAACCCAACAAGATACTGGGTGTGGGATTGGTTATTTTTAGTGGGATACAATCGTCTAAATCTTGTGCCAAATTTCCTCGATACACTCCCTCATTTTTAATTGTGTAATAGTAGCAATTTTGGGCAGGAGAAATCGCGATTATTGCCTCATAACTATCTTGATTGAGAATGCTCAGAATTATTTGATAGTTATCAAATCCATCAAGATAATATTTTGTACCGTCAATCGGATCTAGAGTAATTAGATAGTTTTGGGTACTATTTAGCTCAGTAGCAGCAAAATATTTAGTATTACGAGACTGTTCGTACTCTTCCCCGAAGAAAGCTAAATCGGGAAAAGTTCCTAACAAAGCTACTTCGACTAAAGTTTGAATCGATAGATCCGCATCGGTCAATGCTGCCGATAAAACATTATCTCCCGCATCCTTTGCAGGTAAAGATACAATTTTGTGCTGTATTTGTTTAGCATAGCCAGCAGCTACCCTCAAATGAGGCAAAAGGGTGTTGAGGATGGTGCGAGGAGAAGGATTAGCAGACATTTATTAAAGTGGATTGCAGATTTTAAAACAGGTACATTCTAGCCAGCTTGAGAATTTTATGTTTCTTGATTTGGAGCTTGGTACTACCTGAAAACTTATAAATATATATTAAGAAATCTTACTGTAACGTAAAGATATCATAGCGACATTGCTTTAGTGGTGGTGTGAAAACACCCAATCGAGATACCCTGAGTGAAGCAGTTTTATTATTTAATTTTTAATATTCCTAATGACCGCTATAGATACCAACTCAACTAAAAAATCTCATCCTTCCACTCCTCCTGCGGACTCGAAAGAAAGAGTTAGCCAGTTGATGCAGCAGATCCAAGACGAAATCTGTGCTGGCTTAGAAGCAGTAGATGGTGGTGGTAAGTTTCAAGAAGATAGTTGGGAGAGAGAAGAAGGCGGTGGTGGACGATCGCGCGTCTTATCTGATGGCGGTATCTTAGAGCAGGGTGGGGTCAACTTTTCTGAGGTATGGGGTAGTCAATTACCTCCTTCAATCCTCAAGCAACGTCCCGAAGCGAAAGGACACGGATTCTATGCGACGGGAGTTTCAATGGTATTGCACCCTCGTAGTCCTTATATTCCTACCGTTCATTTAAACTACCGTTATTTTGAAGCAGGGCCAGTTTGGTGGTTTGGTGGTGGCGCAGACTTAACCCCCTATTATCCCTTTGCTGAAGATGCTAGTCATTTTCATCGTACTTTTAAAGAAACTTGCGATCGCCATCATGCTGAATATCATTCCGTCTTTAAAAAATGGTGTGATGAATATTTTTATCTCAAACACCGCGACGAAACTAGAGGTGTGGGCGGATTATTCTTTGACTACCAAGACGGTACGGGAGAACTATATAAAGGGCCTCATCCAGATAAAGCAGCAGCAGAATATAGCAAGCAGCTAGGGGAAATTGAACATCGTAGCTGGTCAGATTTGTTTGGCTTTGTGCAAGATTGTGGCAAGACATTTTTGCCCGCTTATCTTCCCATTATTGAAAGACGTAAAGATCTAGAATACGGAGAGAAACAGCGTGATTTTCAGCTATATCGTCGCGGACGTTATGTAGAATTTAATTTGGTATACGATCGCGGGACTATTTTTGGTTTGCAAACCAACGGGCGTACTGAATCAATTTTAATGTCATTACCTCCTTTAGTCCGTTGGCAATATAACTACCAACCCGAACCTAATACCCCTGAAGCCGAACTATATGAGACTTTTCTTAAGCCTCAAGATTGGGTAAATTGGCAGAGTTAACCTAATCGATAGCCGACAAATTTTTGAGAAATATAGAGATTCATTACTGGACGGACAGGTTGCACGACTCTAAATCGTAAGATGCTTTAACTGGTTCTTTAGTTTGATCGTTGTCAGTAAAGACACCAATAGTATGAAGCGTCTTATCTGGTATTTCTCCATAGACTAATTTGTAATCTTCAATAATATCTCGTTTGTATTGTTGCCAATCCATTAATGGACTTTGGTTATTATCCAAAACAATAGTTCGAAAATTATCGGGGGCGCGAGGACTATTAACTACAGAATTCATTGGTAAATCTGTATTAGCAAAAGCATAAATTAAACCTTTGGGCTTGCTAAACAAACTAGGTTTGCCAAAAATAATTAACAATGAAGCAGCAAAATCTTCTTTTTCTTCAACAGTAATGTCGGCTGTAGGTTGAATGCGATCTACTTTCCACGACCATGATAGTTTATTATCTTCCAAACAAGTTTCGGGTTTTTCGATAAATAAACCAGATGCAGAATCTTGACCTATCGCGTTAATAATTAGCCGATTATCTAGATTGTCAAAAGAATATTCAGTATCCTCTCCCTCGCCAAAATTAACTGACTTTAATTCTTCTTCTTGAGCATGGCAAACAACTGTGGTGGAAAGAAGCAACGCAAACAACACAGTTAATAATTGCTGATATCTTTTCAAAACCTTATTCCTAATTTGATTGTTTATATGTATCTAATTAGGCAATTATTAAAATGTCTTGAGAAGCAGCTAAGTTTTTGCTGGCATCGATCTTATGAAAAAACTTATAAAAAAATATAATAAGCCTCAAAATCAAGCCTTATAAAATTCCACCTGTCTACCTGCTAAATCGGCAACTTGGCTAATTAAACCTTGACGCTGAGATTCGTCCATAGCGGTAAAAGAATTAGCCAGATCGATTTTTTCCTGCATTTGTTGGGGATTATCAAAACCCGTAACTAAAACACTGATAGGCATCGACCAAGCAAAATTAATCGCCGAAGCAACGCTAACGCGGTCGGGTACAATTTTGGGATTTTTGCCATGTTTACCGTGACTTGAGCCACCAAAAAAACCCCCATTAGCCAAAGATTTCATGGCAATCACGCCGACATTTCGCTCAACTAGTTTTGGCATGACCTGTTTAATAAAGCTGGAATAGCTGGGATCGGCAATATTAACTGGCATTTGGCAAGCATCAAAAATATCTGACTCTGCCAGTACCTTTAAGTGTGCTGCAGGTCGACGATGACCAGTAAAACCAAGATGCCTTACTTTACCTGATGTTTTAGCTGATGTCATGACTTCAAAGACTCCGCTACTAATGCGATCGCTTACATCGTCCTCACTTTCTACGCTATGGACTTGCCACAGATCGAGACGATCTGTATTTAATCTACGTAAAGAATCTTCTAAAGCAAGACGGGCATCTTCTCCATTACGGGCGGTAGTTTTGGTCATCAGATAGATATCATCTCGATATTGGGGAATGAGCAATTTGCCCATTCGCGTTTCACTCCCTCCAGACTGATAAGATTGAGCAGTATCAAAAAAACGGACTCCTCCTGCTAAAGCCATTTCGATCGCTTCAGTGGCATCTCTTTCGCTGAGGCTACCTAAATGCCACCCACCCATACCTAGCATGGTGACAGCTTCTCCCGTACGTCCCAAAGTTCTTTGAGGCAATAGTTTACCCAGGCGATCGGATTTTTGCTGTTGTTTATTTTGAGCGTTAGCTTGAGATGATAATATTAATCCTGCGGTAAAACTGCCCAACCATTTGAGTAACGAACGACGTTCCATATTTCTCTTATCTCAATATTTTTAAGATTATTGTAAAGCAAATAAAAAATTAGCGATCGCTTAGGATTGCCATGCTTTAAGAGCTTATCGTAGTTTATTGCTGAGTTGTTCATTTGAGAAATACCACGATCAACTTTAGATATATTAAGCCTATTGTCAACTCATGAATCAAAAAAAAACAAGCGTCGATAGTCAATGGTTGAGTTCTCGTCTAGATGACCCCAAAGTGGTAGTAGTAGATTGTCGCTTTAAGTTGTCAGATCCCAATTGGGGAGAGGAACAATACAACAAAAGTCATATCAGAGGTGCATATTATCTCAATCTAGACCGCGATCTATCTGGTGAAGTCAAAAGTCATGGAGGCAGACATCCTCTACCAGATCCCAATATTTTGGCTCAAAAGCTAGCGAACATGGGAATCGTGAAACATGAAACTTTAGTTGTCGCCTATGATGATTCTCGTTTTGCCTTTGCGTCGCGTTTATGGTGGCTGTTGCGATATTTAAAACAAGATCGCATAGTTTTATTAAATGGTGGTTGGGATGACTGGCTTCAGCACAATTGTCCTGTAGATAACATTATTCCAGAGAATAAATCTGGTAGTTTCTCTCCTCAACCAAACTCAGACTGGCTGGTAGATATCGACGGGGTAAAATCTGCTCAAAATAAAGATGGAGTTGTTCTAGTTGATTCGCGATCTCGCGATCGCTATTTGGGATTAATTGAACCAATAGACCCCATAGCAGGAAGTATCGAGGGTGCAATTAATTCTCCCTCGAAACAAGTAAGCGATGAATCGGGATATCTTAAACACCAAGAAATACAGCAACAGCTATGGCAAGATTACCAGGATGTAGAGGAAATAATTGTCTACTGCGGTTCTGGAGTAACAGCCTGTGTTAATTTACTTTCTTTGGCTATGGCAGGAATCGAAAATACTAAATTATATCCTGGTGGCTGGAGTGATTGGTGTTCTTATTTATAGTCGTTTTAATTAATTTCCTAATGGTCTAAGTTATCGTTTCGAGGGAATAGGGAATAAGAAACAGTACATTTTTTCCGATGGTTTCTATCTAGAATGACTATAAAGCAAATTTGATTATCTTCATTTTTTGTTTTACTCTTCAATATTGATTGAAGATATTTGGCTACAAACAGATGTCCTCTGTTGATGTTGTTTAAAAAAATAAGCTAGTCAGAGGACAAACTGTCGTCTTTGTTTTTAATGATCGAGCAAAGGGTGTTAATCTTAATTACCAGTACCAGTTGCTACTTCAACCTCAGCTTCTTGGAAAGCGAAACGTAACAAAGGTGGAGCAATAAAGGTAGTCAAGATTACCATGATAATGATGGCTGCTTGTAAAGGTTTATCTAAAACTCCGCTAGCGGCACCAATACCAGCAAAAACTAAGCCAACTTCCCCACGAGGAATCATGCCAATTCCAATCGCCAAACGATTGACCTTCTCTTTACCCAATACCGCCCAACCAGTAATTATTTTGCCCACAATTGCTACCACAATCAAAAAAGCTGCAATTACTAAACCTTGACGATTATCGGCACTGCTAGGATTAAGTACGCTTAAATCAACTCTCGCCCCCACAGAAACAAAGAAAATCGGCACTAAAATATCAGCAATAGGCAGAATTTGTTGATCTAATTCTTTACGTTTGTCTGTTTCGTCTAGAACTAAACCTGCAGCAAAAGCACCAAGAATTGCTTCTAAATGAATCACATTAGCCAAAAACGCCATTGAAAAAGCAAAAGTTAAGGCAGGAATAACTAGATTACCTCTAGTCTGTAATTTTTCGGCGATCGCAACAAAGCTTTTGTTAAAGAATTTACCAAAAAAGATTGAACCTAATAAGAAAGCTGTGGCACTAATAATTAGATAAATCAAATTAGCAACATCTACTTCCCCAGTCTTTGCCAAACTAGCCACTACCGCCAGAACAATAATACCTAAAACATCATCAATTACCGCAGCACCAACAATAATTTGACCTTCAGTAGACTTAAGTTGTCCAAGTTCAGATAATACTTTAGAGGTAATGCCAATACTGGTAGCAGTTAAGGCTGCCCCTGCAAATACCGCAGGAATAGTCGGCATCCCGAAGATTAACATCAATCCTGCCGTACCAGCCACAAAAGGAGCAACAACCCCCACTATGGCTACAATTGCCGCTTTTGATCCTACTTTTTGTAACTCTCTTAAATCCGATTCTAGACCAATTTCAAATAAGAGAATTATTACCCCTAATTCAGCCAAAACAGATACAACTTCGCTAAAAGAAGCAAACACTTCGCTGCTATCGGCTGGATTCAAACCTGCAATTTGCTGCAAGATGGTGACGACTACAGAATCGCTGGCAACTGCTCCTGTTTCGGGAAAAACCAATAGGTGCAAAGCGGAAACTCCCACTACTACTCCGCCGACTAATTCCCCTAACACGGGGGGTAAGTTAGCTAATTGTGAAAGTTCTCCTCCTAGTTTGCTGGCTAAGTAGATAAAAACCAGACTTACTAAAACTCCTGCTAATACTAGCGGGGCAGCTTCGGCGGCATTTGGCTCGGTTGCCAATAAGGAATAAGAAACAATATCGGGGGGAAACTCAGTAAAAAACATTGGTAATAAATAAATTAAATCGGGTTTATTTTAAAGTTTGTTGGGAAATTTGTTATCTAAATTGAGATAAAGCTCTGTAGTTGTCAGCCATTAGTTGTCCGTAACTTTTTGCTTGTTTTAAATAACTAATGACTAAGAACTAAAAATCAAAAAACTAAACTTAAGCCATTGCTCGAGAATCAATCGGATCATTGCCGAAATCAGTCAAGTTGCGATCAACATAATCAACTGCTTGTCTCAACGCTGTGGTGCGGTCTCGGACTATATTATCTTGAGGAATTCGTGACATCACGCCCATTTTTCTCAGACGTTTTTCTGCTTGTCCGCTTACTCCGACAATAAATACCTGACGACCTTTTTCTACTGCTTCGGTAATTGCATTTTCTAAAGCTAAAGAAGAAGTTACTCCCAAAATTGGTACTTCAGACAAATCTAAAACTAGAGCCTTATAATCATTGATTAAATTATGTTCGCGAGAAATAGCTTTTGCTACACCAAAAATCATCGGACCACTGAGATAGAATAACAGTACGTTACCGTTAGCTCTTTCAAGAAGTCCTTTTTCTTCGCTATTAAGCTCGATTTCTTCATCATCATAGGTAACAGCTTTAACCTGATCTGCGCGATGGTTGGAAAGACGTTCGATAGTTAAAACGTTGGCTACGAATACACCAACACCCACAGCTACAATCAAATCAACAAACACCGTCAGTCCAATTACCCCATACATAATGAAGGCTGCTTTAGGCGAAATTTTGTGAGCGCGTTTGAGGAAACCCCAATCAACAATATCAAAACCTACTTTAAAAGCAATACCTGCTAAAACTGCACTAGGAATAACTGATAAATATTGGCTCAATCCTAAAACTACTACTAGCAAAATTAGAGCGCGAGTCAAACCAGAAACAGCAGTTCTACCACCAGATTGGATATTAACTACCGTACCCATCGTGGCACCAGCACCAGCAATACCGCCAAACAAACCAGAAATTAAGTTACCTAAACCCTGACCCATCAATTCTTTGTTAGAGTCATGTTCGGTACGAGTCAAACTATCTGCTACTAAGGAAGTAAGCAACGCATCAATACAACCCAACATTGCTAAAACTAAAGCATCAATCAGCATAGTTTGGAGTTGAGGCGCACTAAAAGTAGGTAACTGTAAAGTAGGTAAACCAACAGAAATCTCTCCAATACGACGAATATCAGCATCACCAAAGAAAAATATGGCAATCAAAGTTCCAACAATCAATGCCAATAACTGTGGGGGTAAAAATTTCTTTAATTTGGAGGGATAGAAGAAGAGAATCGCAATAGTTAAAACTGCTAAAAGGGTTTCGAGAGGATTTATATTGCCAATTAGGGTTGGTAAATTTTGCACCGTACCGATTACCCCGCCTTTGGGACTAGCCTGACCCAGAAAAGGCGCGATTTGCAAAATAATCAGGATTACCCCAATCCCTGACATAAAGCCAGAGACTACTGTGTAGGGCATCATAGTAACGTATCTACCTAGTTTCAACAAACCAAAAATGATTTGGAAGACTCCTGCAAGCATGACGACGGTAAACGCCATTGCTAAACCTTGATCGGGATTGGCAGCGGTTAGAGAGGCAATAACAGCAGTCATTACTACCGTCATGGGACCTGTTGGTTCAGAAATTAATGTCGGTGTTCCGCCAAACAAAGCTGCAAAGAAGCCGACTAAAATTGCGCCCCACAGACCCGCAGAAGCCCCTGCACCTGATGCTACCCCGAAGGTTAGAGCCATTGGTAGGGCGATAACCGCAGCGGTGATTCCACCGAAGATATCGCCTTTTACGTTTCTAAAATGTATTTTATTAGTAATTGACATTGTGATAGTTTCAAAGGTTACTTGGTCAAATTTTACTATGTTTTAAGGTTCTAATATTGACAAAAAATTAAACACTATGTTAACCAAGTAAGCCATATATTTTACTCAATTGTCGGAATCTTAATCTGATAAATACACCAGATTAAGATTCCGCTCAGACATTGAAACAAAAATGGACTAGAAATATATCCCCAACTCAAGGGGATGACAGCAGCAGTGCCTAAAGCAAGTCGGTGAACTTCGTCGGCGTTTTTAATACCGACCCAAAGTATTATTAGTCCTAACAGAAATAAAATACAGGGTGTCATTGAATTACAGAGGTTTTTTACCTTACTCAATCATAGTTGTTTATAGACTTTAAACTATGATTTATTTTTTTCTATAGTTTTTTGTCTATGTTTAAAACACTAGCAGTATTTAGAGGAAAAACCAAGAGTATTGAGATTAATAGTTTGAAAGCCAGGCTTAAGTAAAACTAATCATTTTTTTTAGCTTTTACTCTGAATTTCAATTAAGAGTAGGTTTTAAATGATCGCCAAAGGGAGTGCGATCGACATCAGAATTTAACGCATTACTAAGAACATAAATTTGTTGACCATCAGGAGCATTAAAGCGATCGCTTAACTGTCCTCGTCCGCCATCAAAACCACAGCTACGAGATTCTTGATTGCACTCGGTAATTTTATTCATAGTTTCTGAATCCCAGGCAGCAATATAATCTGCGTGGAGGGTACTACCTGGTTTGCTTTGATCCACGTCTGAAGCAAGATACCAACCTTCAGTAAGATTTGCTGTGTCATAAAATAGTTTCAAGCTCATAGTCGGCGATAAATAGGGATGACTAGCTGGGCAGCCTACTAGATTTTTGTTAGATCCTCCTGAATAAGCAACATGGCTGTTGATCATATTGGCTTTTTCTCCAGGCATATCTTTATAAGACAAAATAGGAGTTCCATTCCATTGATTGTTAGTCGTAGCGATACAGTTAGGAAAGAATATTTCAAATAAAAGATATTCTTTACCATTTTTAGTAACCAACTCAGAAACAAAATTCTTGTCACTGGAGTTTAAAGTCGCTCTATCCGCCAGCATTGCCAAACCATTAGGAATTATCTGAATTTTGTCGTAGTTAGAATTGGAGTCTATAAAAGTTTTATAATAGACAAACTCTTGTTCTGGCATAACTACTTCATTTTTGCCATTGAACAATGCGGGTGTCCAATAAGAAGATCTCACATTAATTCCTCCTTCACAAGAAGAGTTCCCAGAGCGAAGTAAGCTAGTAGCTGTGCTGTTTGCTTGGGAGTTCGTGTTACCAATAAACATGTGTAGATGAGATAATCCTGGCTTATTAGGAAAAATAACGGGATCGTCGTAAGCAAAATGAGATACAGGACAGTAAATTCTGACACCATGGGCGGAGCGTTTTTCTACAGCCCCCAATATCATCTGGGATTTTTGATTTGTTCCTTGGGTAACTTGATATACTTTTTCAACTGATTTTAATTTTGATCTGGGTTGATTCGAGTCATCGATCGCTATTTTGTCGGAGAATTTTAGATTAAAAGTATTCTGACCAAGCCAACCCCAAGGATTTTTCCAACCAGTTATTTTGAAGGAACAATTCGCAGCAGATTGTTTTGGTTTAAAAGTAAAAACGAAATATTTATTGTTTGTTGTAGATGAGTTTTGCTGAGCGTTTATTTTTCTAAACTGACAGGCATTAATGCTATTTTTGTCAGTAGCTTCTAAGCGCATTTTATCAGTAGATTTACCTGGTATGACCTTGACTGATATTTCTTCAGTCCAGGTCATATTTATTTGATTAGCATTATTAAGTTTGGCAATTTCAAAGCCAGTATTAGTATCAAACAAGGTAATATCACGATAAATATTGGCATTAACTTGAGAAGATAAAAACAAACAGATGGCGATTGATATTGAAAAGATTATGAATATTCTTTTGGTAATTATCTCGAACATGAATCTTAACCTTTAGTTCATTAAAGTAACAAGGATTTATATAAAAGATCCAAACACTTTCCTTGACAAACGTCGAGTATCTTATAACAAAAAAACTATAAATTCATGTTGACAAAATAATAACTTTAAATTCAATAATTTCGAGTTTGTCTTGTTTAGCTTTAAATAAATATTTTGCAAAAGCTGTTAAATAAATATCTTATTTCTAATCTTTTATTTCTAATAATTCAATTAATTAAATTGCGATCGCATCCCAAATCTTGATTGAAAATTGAAGATTGAAGTTTCTGCCATCAAGACACGTTCAATGTCACAATTTCACAATTGTTTAATGTAAACCAAAGTAAACTACTCTATTTTTTTTCTACAATCTATAAGTAGATAGCAATCTCAAAGACTTTAAGTACTTAGTAAATAATGGACTTTTTATCCAATGCAGTTGTTCTGTCGCGGATGCAATTTGCGCTGACTGCAATTTTTCACATGATTTGGCCCGTCCTCACTACAGGAATGGCAATCTACCTGATTGTAGTAGAAGGAATGTGGCTTAAAACCCGTAACAAAGACTATTATCTGCACGCTCGTTTTTGGTCAAAACTATACGTTCTCAATTTTGGTATTGGGGTAGCTTCAGGAATTCCGATGGAGTTTCAATTCGGTACAAACTGGGCTCCTTTTTCCGAAGCAGTAGGAGATTTCTTTGGTAGCATATTAGGTTTTGAGGCTTCAATGGCATTTATGCTAGAGGCGGGCTTTTTGGGTATCATGCTCTTTGGTTGGAATCGAGTACCCCCCGTAATGCACTATGTCGCCACAATTATGGTGGCTTTTGGGGCAAATCTCTCTATTTTTTGGATTTTAAGTGCTAACTCTTGGTTGCAGACTCCTGCGGGAGGAGTATTTGTAGATGGCAAATTTATTGTTAACGATTATTTTCAGGCAATTTTTAATCCCTTTATGCGGAATAGCATTCTCCATATGTTCTTGGCAACTTTGGAAACCTCTTTATTTATGATTGGGGGGATTAGTGCTTGGTATATTCTCAACAAACGTCATCCCAAATTTTTTACTCTTTCTTTTAAAATCGTTCTAGCTGTGGCGATCGCCGTAACTCCAATACAGCTATATATCGGACATTTAAGTGGCGAACAAGTATACCACTATCAACCTACCAAATTGGCAGCGATGGAAGCGCAATGGGAAACTATTCCCGCAGGGGAATCGCCTTCTTGGAGTATGGTAGCTCTACCCAATGACAAAGCAGAACAAAACGATTGGGAGATCTCCATCCCAGGATTACTCAGCTATATCTTAGAGATTAAACCCAAACTATCCGAACCAGTACAGGGATTAAAAGACTACGCACCAGAAGATCGCCCCCATCTGATTGGTTTAATCTATTATGCTTTTAGAATCATGATTGCGATCGGCGTGTTCTTGGCGGCACTGATGGCACTGACAGTATTACAATGGCTGCGGGGTAAACTATCAGCCGAAAACATTACCCAACAAAAATGGTTATTAAGGACTTGGTTATTATCTGCACCTTTAGGGTATATTGCGATCGAGTCTGGCTGGATCGTGCGTTGTGTTGGCAGACAGCCTTGGACAGTATACGGCGAAGTTCGTACCGTTGATGCTGCCTCTAATTTACCTCCAGGAAATGTTCTGACTTCCCTAACTGCTTTTGCCATTACCTATAGTATTCTTGCTATCGCAGTTATTTATTTTGGTAGTCGTATCATTCGCCAAGGACCTAACTTAGATCTACTCGCCCCAGGAGAAGAAATTAGGGAAGGATTAGATACTTCTCAAGCAGAATTTGTCCCTGATAGTCGTCCTGTAGAAGCGCAACAATAAATTTATCTTTTTGACTGCTGATAAATGTTTAATGCTCAATGATCAATGAAAAATGGAATCTATAGAACGTTTTTTGCCACAAGTCTGGTTTGTCATCTTGGCACTGTTTCTCTTTTTATATGTAATGTTGGATGGCTTCGATCTTGGGGTAGGAATTTTGTCTCTTACTGCATCGACTGAAGAACGTCGGGGTATTTTAATGACTAGCCTAAGTAATGTCTGGGATGCTAACGAAACCTGGCTAGTACTGATGGGTGGTGCTTTATTTGGAGCGTTTCCCCTAGCCTATGGGACGATTTTACAAGCCTTGTATATTCCCATTATGATCATGCTCTTTGGGTTAATTTTTCGTGCCGTAGCCTTTGAGTTTCGCGAACACTCTAGTAATAAGCTAGTTTGGAATTTAGCCTTTGGTATTGGTAGTTTTTTAGCTGCGATCGGTCAGGGTTTTGCTTTGGGTGGAGTTATTGAAGGCATTACGGTAGATAGTTCAGGTCATTTTGTCGGTGGCAATTTTGATTGGCTTAGTTGGCAGACTACATTAGTTGCTTTGACCCTAATTCAAGGCTATGTATTGATTGGTTCGACTTATTTGATTAGTAAGACTGAAGGAGACTTGCAAGAGATTCATTTCAGTACTGCCAAGCTATCTGCCTATACAACTTTGATTGGCGCAATTGTGATTACGATTGTTACTCCTATTTTTTATGTAAGTGCTAGAGAACGGTTATTTTCTGCGCCGTTGGTATATCTCTTTGCCTTGATTCCGATCGCGGGAGTGTTTTTAGTTTGGCGATTGTTAAATAGTATCGAACAGCGTCGCGAAAGAAGACCTTTTGTGTGGACAATACTTCTATTTTTGCTAACTTTCTTGGGATTGGGTTTAATTGTCTTCCCCTATATTATTCCGACTAAAATCACCATTTATCAAGCTGCTGCTGCCCCTAGTTCGTTGATATTTATGATTATATTTATCGGTTTTTTGATTCCGATTATGCTGGCATACAATATCTATCAGTACATTGTCTTTCGGGGAAAAGTCGCAGGAGAAGGGTATGGAGATTAGTTTGGTTTGATCACAGATTTTTTAAATTGAGTAGGGGCGAGAGGTTATCTTCTCCCTCGACTCAACACTCACATTTTGCTGTGTAAGGTTTTCGCCCCCACTCGAACTCAGATTAATTACCTTCAAATATCGAATTACTATTTTCGTTGGTAGGCCAATCTTCATTCTGACCGCCAATAATCAATTTACTAATTTGCACAAATTCTTTGCTGAGTTGATTTATAGAGTTAATCAGAATATCGATCGCAATTAGATCGCTTGTTCCCAAATCAAACCAACATCTTCCCCATACACCTAAATACTCAATGTCTCCCATATTGTGCATGGGAGACATCAAGGAACTTTCTAAATTAGTTGTATCGTAATCCATGTAGCTAATTTCAACCCCAGTATCCTGTACTTGAAGATTTTCAGCATTAAAACCACCTAGTTTACCAAGATAAAACCAAGAATCTAAGAGTTCTTCAATATATTGTTGCTCCATCTGAGAAGGAACAGTTGGAAATTCCAACCAAATCCACAAATCAAAAGGATTAAATTCTCTAAATTGTATTTCCATATTTTTAAGTTTCAGACCTTAGTAAATTACCATAATCTTGAGTAGTTTGTGGTTGAGTATTGTGATTGCCAAAAAGCTTTAAGAAAAAATGAAAACTAAAATATTGTTGACTTCTTTTCAAACCTGGCTTCCCCATCAACAATCAAATTCTTCTAACGACATTTTGCTAAAAATACAAACAATGAATTGCTTACCCAATATTTCTTTGTTTTTTATTAAAAATTTACCTGTAAATCTTGAATTAGCTAGTCAGCAAGTGATTACCCAACTTAGAATCATACAGCCAGATGTAATTATCTGTTGTGGAATGGCAGAGAAAAGAGCAAATTTGGCTATTGAATCTAATGCTTCATCTCAAAACAAATGTCTTTATACTTCTACAAATTTGCCAGAGTTGATTAAACAGCTAACCAATACAAACATTAGCCATGACGCTGGGAAATTTGTCTGTGAAGGTTTATACTATCAAGTTTTACAATATATTCAGTTTTTGAAAAAGGAAACACAATGTATTTTTGTTCATGTTCCTGTATTAAATCGTAATAACTCAGAGTTGATCTTAAATGATTTTCAGTTGATGTTTCGTTGGTTTGCAAATGAAGTGTCGCAATCAACTAATATCAATAAAGACGACGATTGATACATATCTTAGTACATAGAAAAAGTCGAGGGTAAAGCCAAAATATTTACGACTAAGAAATACAGATACTCTATAGTTCTTTTAGTTGTCAATAATTGCTTTGCAACTCGACTACAAAAATTATTTTTTTATTGTTCAGATTATGTTAACCTTCTCTTTGATCTTTATCAGTTTGGATAAAGAGAATTAGTAGAAAGACTGTAGGAACTAAAACAAACAGAATAGTAGCTACAAATCCTAGGTCGTTGACTTCCATATAAAAGCAGCTCCTAAGTAGGTATTTTTAAAACAACATTCTTATCTAGAATATCATTACTTAGGATCATAAAGTTTATTGGCTAAACTTTTCTATCAAAGTGAATCTACCAAAAAAGTTGCTCATGCAAATTAATAAAACTTTACTATTTTAAAATTGCTACCTCGATTTTAAGCAAAAATTGAGAAATAAATGCACCTAAAATGAAATATCGATACCTTAGCAATAAAATTAGAGAAAGTCGTCTTGATAGTTACTGTTAGTTTGAATACCTACCAACTATAAATATTAAATGTAATGACAACCAAGATTGCAGCTTCGATCAAATCAGTTGTTGATAGCCACACAGAATTAATTAAATTAAATAAAGCAACTCCTTACTGGCAGACAAAGGTTAGTCAAGCAATACAGGAAAATGATGAGCCATATTTAGTTTTCCCTCAGACAACCACGGCTTTAGCAAATATTATTAAACAAGCTTATCAAAAACAATGGCGGGTTTTAATTTGTGGTGGAGCAAGTAAACTAAACTGGGGTAATCTTACTCAAAAGATACAGTTAGTTATTAGTACTAAAAACTGCGATCGCTTGATTGAACATGCAGTAGGAGACTTAACAATTACTGTAGAATCAGGAATGAAATTGAGTGAACTTCAAGATATATTGCGATCGCATAATCAATTTCTGCCTATCGATCCTAGTTATCCCGATACTGCTACTTTAGGAGGAATTGTGGCAACGGCTGATACTGGTAGTTGGCGACAGCGTTACGGTGGTGTTAGAGATTTGTTATTAGGACTATCTTTTGTGCGTACAGATGGCGAAATTGCCAAAGCAGGGGGCAGGGTAGTCAAAAATGTAGCTGGTTACGACTTGATGAAATTGTTTACTGGTGCTTACGGTAGTTTAGGCATCCTCAGTCAACTGACTTTTCGTACTTATCCTCTAATTGCAGCTTCTCAAACTTTAGTGCTGACGGGGAATGCTCAAGCAATAGCTCAAGCTAGCCAAAGTATTCGTAATTCTGGCATGACTCCTATCGCGATAGATCTACTATCGGGCAATTTATTAAAACAGTTAGAATTGGGAGAGGGATTAGGATTAATCGCACGTTGGCAAACTATTCCTGCCAGTATTGTCCAGCAAGTAGAACAGGTAAAAGCGATCGCCAATCAACTAGATTTAACTACTCAAGATTACCGAGATCGTGCGGAAATAGACTTATGGCAAAAATGTGCCACCATCATCAGTCTTCCCAAATCAGAGAAAGCCATTACCTGTAAAATAGCCATTGCTCCAACTTCTGCCGTAAATTTTTTACAATCAAAAGAAGTAATTGAAAATGAAACAGCTGTCAGAATTCATGCAAGTAGCGGTATTGGAAAATTACAGCTAAAGGGGATCGACAGTCAAACTCTGAGCCAAATGAGAGCTTACTGCCAAGAAAATCATGGCTTTTTAACTATTCTTGATGCACCCAAGTCAATTAAACAACAAATAGATGTTTGGGGATATACAGGTAATGCCAGATCGACAATGAAAACTATTAAAGATCAATTCGATCCCCACAACATTCTCAATCCTAATCGCTTTGTAGTTTGATCAATCAAATTAATAAATATCTTTAAAATGACCAATTTTGATGCCAAAAATCCACCTAAACCAGAGCTGATAGATAGTTGTGTTCATTGTGGTTTTTGCCTTGCTACTTGTCCTAGTTATCGAGTCATCGGTAAGGAAATGGATTCTCCAAGAGGCAGAATTTATCTCATGGATGCCATCAACAAAGGAGAAGCTACTATAGATCTAGCAACTTCTCAACACTTCGATTCCTGCTTGGGTTGTTTAGCTTGTGTCAGTACTTGTCCTTCAGGAGTTCAATACGATAAGTTGCTGGCGGATACTCGCCCTCAGATTGAAAGAAACCAACCCCGCAGTCTCAGCGATCGATTAATTAGGAAATTAATTTTTAATTTATTCCCCTATCCCAACCGCTTACGAAATTTTTTACCACCTTTGTGGCTATATCAAAAGTCTGGTTTACAAAAGCTACTACGCAAGACAGGTATTTTAAATCGCTTGACTCCCCGTTTGGCAGCAATGGAATCAATTTTACCCGCTGTTACCGTCAATTCTTGGCAAAATAATCTACCTAAAACTATACCAGCCAAGGGAGAACGACGTTATCGCGTCGGCATGATTTTGGGGTGCGTACAAAGATTGTTTTTTTCCTCTGTTAATGAAGCGACTGCTAGAGTACTAACTGCCAATGGTTGTGAAGTAATTATTCCCCCCAGCCAAGGCTGCTGCGCTGCTTTACCTGCTCACCAAGGGCAAGAAGCTCAAGCTCAAACATTAGCAAGACAAATGATTGATAGCTTTATCGATTTGGATCTAGATGCAATTATTATCAATGCTGCAGGTTGTGGACATACCCTCAAAGAATACGGTCATATTTTGGCAGATGACCTAGAATATACGGAAAAAGCACAAGAGTTTACCCATAAGGTCAAGGATATTCAGGAATTTTTATCAGAAATAGAATTAACTGCCCCATTACATCCTTTAACTTCCCAGGAATTAAATATTGTTTATCAAGATGCTTGTCATCTGCTGCACGGTCAAAAAATTAGCTTACAACCTCGTCAACTGTTACGTAAAATTCCTGGAGTAAAATTACGCGAACCTTTAGATGCTGGGTTGTGTTGTGGTAGTGCCGGAATTTATAATATGCTCCAACCAGAAACCGCAACTGAATTAGGTAAGCAAAAAGCCGCTAATTTAATCAATACTGGTGCAAGTTTGATTGCTTCTTCCAACCCTGGTTGTTCTTTGCAGATTCAAAAACATCTAAAAGATTTAGATGTCAAAAGTTCTAAGATCAAGTTAATGCACCCTATTGAATTATTAGACTATTCAATTCAAGGCAAAAAAATAGTCATGTAATTATTGCTGAATTACAATCAAATGAAAAAGCACCGTTTAAAATTAAAACGGTGCTGTATTTTGTTAATTGTATAAATGAAGAAAAGAGTTAAATTGAAGCAAAATAATCTCTCTTAATTCTTTTCTTCTGGCTAAGTTTTCCAAGCTTCAAAATACAAGTATACTCACAACGTATCTCTAGTATTCTGCGTTAACAGTAAGATCGTATATCGTTACTAATACCAGTACGAGAGAAAGAGACAATATGTCCATATATTTGTAACTTTCCTCTAAATGTAACTGTGATTTACTACACAGTTTGTCCTTTGGTATCATATTAAACTTTCTTATTGGAAGTTGTCAAATATATCAGTAAGAATTTATTGATTATTCCCTGTCAAAGGTAATTGTTGTTCGTTTAGAGATTTGGGTACGTCAAATAATACTGTAGTCATATAATTTTCTGCCCATTCTTCGCCAAAAGCTTTTTCTAAAACACGACGAGTTTTATCGTTTTGCTGCTGTTTATTGCAGTAATACTGCTGCCCTGCTAAATACAATTGCTGTTGCTGAAAAGATAAAGGTTTAGCTTGTGTTGCTTGCTGACAGTGAATACGTAGATAATTAGCAGCTAAATCCAAAAATTCCTGCTCTTCCTCAAGATTATGAGGACGTACAAACAAACAATAATCCGAAAAAATATCTGCCCAAGGTGGCAACTCTCTTACTTCAGTAAAATCTGCCTTCGGTAAAGCACTCAAGTCTTCGTTATAAGAAGAAGATAGAACTCGATCGGGACTAGTAGGAGAAAGATCGGCGATCGCAGCACTAATTCCGCCTCTACCCGCTACAATATCACAACCAAACATGGGCAGAGGATATTCAGGGCGAGGAAACATGACACAGTGAAGAATATCTAAATTTTTTCCTACCTTGGCTAATTCCAAATGCATTTTACGAAACTGAGGAGTTTGATAGCAACGATTTTCGATCCGTAATTTTTCTCCTTCTAATTTACCTTCAACATAGCCCAAACCTTCTGGTAAAGAATAGGTTGAGAGTTCTAAGTATTTTTGCCAATAGTTGAGAATTCGCTCGGCAAGGCGATGAATTAAAGGGTGTTGTTCTTGACGCAGAGAAGGTTGAGAAGTTTCTAACATTACGGATTATAAAAATGCTTCATCAAGGCAAATAAAAAAACAGTAGCCAGAGATGTTTATATATTTAACGATATACTGAGGACTGACTTTATAGATATATTTAGCTATTAATCGTAATAGATCGAGAGTATAGGAGATACAATTATGTTTGGTTTAGGCGTACCCGAAATAGCTGTAATCGGTTTGGTAGCAGTATTAATATTTGGCCCTAAGAAAATTCCTGAAATTGGTAGCGCACTGGGTAAAACTATTCGGGGTTTTAAAGAAGAAATGGATCATCCAAGCTTAGACGACACTTCCGAATCAGAACATGAATAAAAATTTTACCCAAGGGAAAGTTAGTTAGCTATTATTTATTAGCAATTAATTGATTAAACCAAGCTTCAAAGCGATCGCCTAAAGCAGTTAATGAATATTCTGCTTCTGCTTGCTGACGACAAGCTCTGCGGTCGATTTTGTCTATTTGATTGATTGCTGCGACTAGTCCTGACACGCTATCTGGCTCGACTAAAAAACCAGTGCGTTCGTGCTTGACGATTTCTGATGGACCACCGCGTTGATAGGCAATAACAGGTACGCCACAGGCTAAAGCTTCGATCGCTACATTACCAAATGCTTCAACCCAACGAGGTGTCATGAGTAAAGCACGACATTTACCCAACTCTTTTTGTAGCTCATGTGTACTCAAAAAACCTTGATACTCAATCGGGGCATCGGGAAAGTCACGACAGATTTGATCCCAATAGTCTTGGTCTTGTATTCTGCCAAATATTTTTAAGGTGGTACCAGTTTTGGTTACTGCTGCCACCGCATCTTCTAAGGCTTTTTCGGGAGCGATCCGACCTAGCCAGGCTAAACAGTCTTTAGGAGTGTCGTTAAACTCATACAGGGCTAAATCTATGGCACTACTAAGAATTTGGCAATCATTAGCAAAAGGAAAGGTATTTGCTTGAGATTGAGTATAAACACCAAATGTCCCTGGATAATGCTGAATTATCTGGTGCATTATGCGATCGCTCTCCACGGTCATTGACCCCATACTAATAAAGTGAGCAATTGTCGTCTGCAAAAAAGGAGTCAAATAAAATGGCAACCAGTCAAAAGCAAAATTGACTAGCAAATCGTATTTATGCTGTACTTTACGGGCATAATCCCACATATTAGCTAGTACTGCATTATCGGGCATACAGACTGTAACATCTCGGCTTTGAGTCTGTACTGGAACTTGTAAATTACCTGCAATTTCTATTACGGGGACATTAGTCAACCAAGAGCCTTGAGGTGCAATTACTTCAATTTCATGTCCACGACGACGCAATTCTTGAGCCAAATTCTGTATTGTTAATTCTACTCCTCCTCCCTGCCCCGAACCTAAAGCACCAACAGAAGTAGATAGAAAAAGAATTTTCGACATAGTTATAGTTTATGTTTTTCCCTCGAACGCCGTAGATAATGATTAAATCGAATAATTCGATTTACCGTTACTGCCATTACTGTTGTCAGAAACCATATTGAAGCCAAGGTTAATACTACTATCTCTAGATGTAGCAGCATCAGACATCTGGTTAAATTTTTCTAAAGCCCATTTAGCGGTTTGTTGTACCTCAAGATTGCTATCGTCTGCCATTTTTGACAATTGGATAGTAACAAAAGACATGGACTGATACAGACTAGTTAAATCTTGAATTGCATTTTTTCTTACTTCTGTATTGTCATCTTTTAAAGAAGTTAATCGGGCATGGTTAATACTATCAAAACTACGGCTGGTAATTTGATTAATAGCATCCAAAATCAAGCCTTTTTCTAGAGAATCAACTTCAGGCATAGTTTGAATTAAAGGTTCTACCGCTCTAAAATCATTACTCTGACCCAATTCCCAGATTGCTTTTCTTCTTAAATCATTGCTTGTATTAGTGTCTTTGAGTTGATTACTTTGATGCAAATCTTGAATTAGTTCCAAAACAACATCAATTTTAGTTTCTGTAGTGTCAGAAGTCGTTATGGTTAATTGACCCATAATGTCGGAATCTACAATAACATCGACATTGTTGTCTGAAATCGAATTTTCTGGCTTTGAACTTTCGATTTGCTTAGTTGCAATCAACTCTTCATTTAGCAAAACTTCATTATTTAATTCTTCTTCGGGATCCATCCCAATCATCACAAATGAAGCTTTTTCAGTGGATTTAGTTGATTCTTCTGTTTTAACCGCCAAAGTCGAACTATTAGGAATAGCCTGTGCTTCATTAGCGTTACTTTTCTCTAATATGTTACTGGTTTGATCTACTTTTGTGGAGGTATTTTTCTCTTCTTTAAAAAGAATAAAAATCATCAACAAAAACAAAATTGAAGTAACTACAATTCCCAATTTTGACCATTGTTTATTAATTTTTTCGGAGGAATCACTATCAATTTCTTGGACAATAACGTATTGTGGTTTTAAATCTTGACGAGAGTGAGAATCAACATCAGTAAATTTCTGAGCATTTATATTAAATTGAGCGTTTTCTTGGCTGCTCGCCAAATGGGTAGGATAGATAATAGAGCTTGATATAACGAAGTAAATAATTGCAGAAATATAGCGGTGTCTAATCATAATAATTTAGTTAGCGATTCAAATGATTCCATATTTAGCTCTTAGTTGGCTGGAGAACAAAAACAATAAACTTGGAAGCAATTAAAAAGCTGATGGCGATTGAAAATTAAGTTTTAATATTAAAAAAACAGCTGCCTGGGGATAGCCTACTAAATCGTAACATTGAAATAAATCTAAATCCCTTTTACCATCACAGCCTAAGAAAATAATGACTAAAAATTAGTAAGGTTTTAAAATAATTATGTAAACCGATTAATATCGAACGGGCGAAAGAGGCATAAGTAAATTGACAGAGCAATTCAAACAATCTCCCCAATTACCTAAATTACCAACCTCCGCTATTGAATCAGATCGTAGCCTACAGGCAAAAAGTCAACAATGGTTTGAATACCCAGTAAAAGCTCAACCTCACCATACAGATTATGCAGGAATTGTCTGGCATGGAACATATTTAACTTGGATGGAGGAGGCAAGAGTAGAGTATTTACGATCTATTGGTATAGATTTTGCAGATTTGGTAGCTATAGGCTGCGATTTACCTGTAGTTGAACTATCTTTACGCTACCATTTACCAGTTCGTTTGGGAGTATCAGCCATAGTCAAGGCTCGTCTATTACCAACCACAGGAGTTCGGATCAATTGGGATTATGAAATTCGTTCTTATGACGAACAAGAATTGTTTGTCACGGGAAAAGTCGTTTTAGTAGGAGTAGATAGTGAAAAAGGTAAGATTATGCGGAAACTGCCTCCTGCGGTGCAAGATGCTCTGATCAAACACGCTACAGCCTAATTAAAGTGACAGCAATATTGCCCCCAAAACAAATATCCACATCTGTTCCAGGAGTGCGATCGCGATCGCTGTATTTTCCTTGATAACGATAAAGATCCCCGTCTTGTTGAAAATTGACAGGTAAAGGATCAATACTCGGTTGACATAAAATTATTTTGGGATCTGGTTGATTGGGTTCGAGGTGAGGTAAATTAACGTTCCAAAAACTACCAGGGGGTAGGGGACGTGATAATAAATCTTTTAATACTCTAGTCGTCCAACGGGTAGCTACTCCCCAATCAATTGTTAAAGGTCTTTTAATCCAGTGAGAAATAGCAATACCAGGAATACCATGAATGGCAGCTTCTCTCACTGCTGCTACCGTCCCTGAAATATAAATATCTGTACCCAAATTTCCTCCTGGATTGATGCCCGCTAAAACTAACTTGGTATTAGTTGCTATTTGACTAATTGCTATCCGAGTACAGTCGGCAGGAGTACCATCAAGAGCATATTTTTGATGAGATTTTTGTTCTAACTTCATACCTCGATGAGTGGTTACCTGATGTCCGCAGCCAGAATACTGTTTGTTGGGAGCAACAATGATACTTTCCCCAGTAATAGCCTCCTGTAACGCCTGGATGCCTGGAGCATCAACACCATCGTCGTTGGTCAAAATAATAGTCATGTTAATTATTTATGGCAGTTTTGCTCTTGGAGTTTTTTGGTATAAAAAGACATCTTGTTGATGATAGATCAAATCAACATCTTTTATTGACCGAGATAAGCTTCTAATACTTCAGCATTATTTTGAATTTCTTCTGGTGTACCTTCAGCCAAGTTAGTTCCTTCAGCTAAAACCCAAACGCGATCGCACAAACTCATAATCACGTCCATATTATGTTCAATTACCAAAAAAGAAATTCCCTGTTGATTCCAGTCAACAATATGTTCGCAAATTTGATTAATCAAAGTGGGATTGACCCCTGCTGCGGGTTCGTCTAGTAAAATAAGTTTGGGATTAGTCATCAGAGTCCGAGCCATTTCTAGCAACTTTCTCTGTCCTCCAGATAAAGCCCCTGCATAATCTTGAGCCTTAGCCGCTAATCCTACAGACTCTAAAATTGCCATCGCTCTTTGTTGATTCGCTCTTTCTTCGGTTCGGAATTTACCTTGTTGAAACCAAACTTTAAAAAAATTTTCCCCTGTTTGATTTGGTGTGGCTAAAAGCATATTTTCTAATACAGATAAACGAGATAAGACTCTGGCTACCTGAAAAGTGCGAATAAATCCCTGAGTAGCAATCTTGTAAGGCGGTAAATTATGAATAGGCTGACCATCAAACAAAATACTACCACCGTCGGGCTTAATAAAATTGGAGAGCAAATTAAACAAAGTTGTTTTTCCCGCTCCGTTAGGGCCAATTAAACCCGTAATACTGCCACGATTTACTTCTACACGAGCATTATTTACTGCCTTTATACCACCAAAGCTTTTATGTAGTCCTGTTGCTTTGAGTAATGAATCTGCTTGTTGCACTTTAGTAAATTGATATTTTTTGCAATTGATCTAAAGTACCAAAAATTTTCGTTTCCCGTATCTCAGCTGATTAGACTTCCGATGACAACCAAGTAAGTGTCCAGTACCTACAACACATTTAATTAAAGAAAAATTAAGGTAGTAAATAGAATGGAGCAAATTACAGTTCATTAATGACCCAGCTAAAACCACAGCAAAATTACTCTACAACCAATTCAAAATCGGGAAATGAATTAGATTCTCGCATATCTCCTTGGGTAGCGAGGATAGTTTATCCCTTGGGATGTTATTTGGTTTTGCCTCTTTTCTTCAAAAAAATTGAAGTTACTGGACGAGAAAACATTCCCAAAAGCGATCCAGTAATTATTGCGCCAACACATCGCTCTCGTTGGGATGCCTTGATCGTCCCTTACGCTGTCGGAAGATTACAGAGCGATCGCGACTTACGATTTATGGTTTCCGAAGATGAGGTTAAAGGATTTCAAGGTTGGATTATTAATCGCATGGGAGGATTTCCTGTTAATACGAATCGACCCCAACTGAGTAGCGTTCATCACAGTATTGAGTTACTAAAGCAGGGTCAAGAAATGCTGGTAATTTTTCCTGAAGGAGGAATTTATTATGACCGCACCATTCATCCCTTGAAAAGAGGCGTTGCTTCGATCGCTTTACAAGCGGAAACAGACAAATCTGAGAGAAGGGTTAAAATATTACCTGTAGGAATTCGCTATAGTCAACCTTATCCTCAATGGGGAACAGAGGTTAAAGTGGATATTGGTTCACCTTTAACAGTTGCCGATTATCTGGGCGATTCGCTACGTAAAAGCTCTCAAAAGCTTACTATAGAACTATTAGAGAGTTTACAAAAACTATACGAAATTCAGTAATATTAATGTTAAATTATCATCTAAATAATAAATAATAGATAATACTTTAAATTTAGGTTGCTAGAAATTCTAAATTTCATCTCTATTTGACATAATAGACAAAATACATGAGTTTATAATGTCGGCACATGAAGTCAAATCAAATCCAAATTATACGGTCATCTTAAATTTGACCTTGGTAGCCAAACATCATCCAAGCTCCATTTGATTGGAGTCCTCTCAACAGCTTAAAACATCTATGCCACATCCTGAGCCTAGAATTCAATGCTCGAATCCTCATTGCGTAGCGTCTAATCCACTAGAAGCTCCTTTTTGTCATCGATGTAATACGCCAACGGTCAAACGTTATTTGTGGAGTAATAAGGCTACCATTACTCCAGAACAAATAAATACTATGATCGAGGGTAGGTATCTAGCCACGTCCCCTCAAATATTTTTAGATACTCAACCCAATAAGCCTCCGATTACCCCTGAAGAAGTTCCGACCGAAATTGTTGCCTATCTTCAGCTTTTTCCCTGTTATCCCCATGTCCCTCAAGTTTATGGTCTGTTAGATGGCAAAGATACTTGGTTGCTAGATTATGGTACCGTTCCCTTTACTACGTCAGGAGAATTAGCCTATCCTCAGCAATTAGTTCCTAAACTCGAAGACTTATGGTCTAGTGCCAGTGGTTTTCAACAACTTAACTGGCTGTGGCAAATAGCAAAACTGTGGAAGCCTCTGTTTAATAAAAAAGTAGCATCTACTTTACTCAATTCTGACCTAATTAGAATTAATGGTCAGGCAGTGCAAATTTTACAGCTACAGTTTGATGAAGAATATCAGCCAAGTTTAAGGAATTTAGGTAGCCTCTGGATGCAGTGGGGTCAAAATTCTCATTCGAGCATTCAAGATGTCATTTTACAGCTGGGAAGTTATTTAGAAACAGGAAAAATACACGAAATCATTCAGGCGCTCGCCGTACTAGACCGCGCTCTCGATCAATGTCGCCAAGCTAGAAAATACTCCTATCAAATCTATGCTCTCAGTGATTCTGGTCCTAATCGTAGCAACAATGAAGATGCAGCCCACCCGATTCACTCTAATTCTGATAATATTCCTCAGTCAGTAAATTCTTTAGCTATTGTTTGCGATGGAGTAGGCGGTCACGATGGTGGAGAAATTGCTTCGACTGAAACAATTAAATATTTACGCCAGAAAATATCTAAACTTGCTTTAGAAAATCAAAATCACAGCCCAGGAAAGGTTTTGGGTAAGTTAATTAAGTATATTAATGGCTCAAATGACTTAATAAATCAGCGTAACGATAGTGAGCAACGTCAAGAAAGGCAGCGTATGGGTACGACCTTGGTCATGACTCTTTCTTGCGCTCATGAAATGTACTTGGCTCATGTAGGAGATTCTCGTATTTATTGGATCACGCCCAATAGCTGCCATCAAGTCACTACCGATGATGACTTAGCTTCTAGAGAAGTGCGTTTAGGTTATGCAGTTTATCGTGATTCTCTACAATATCCTTCGGCTGGGGCCTTAATTCAAGCGATCGGTATGCGAGATTCAGCAGCCCTTCACCCCAATCTACAGCGATATATGATTGAGGATGACTGCATATTTTTATTGTGTACCGATGGTTTAAGCGATTTTGATCGAGTAGAGCAACATTGGCGGCATCAAATTTTACCTGTATTAGAAGGTAAACAAGATCTTACCCATGCAGTGGAAAATTTAATTGAGATTGCCAACCGAGATAATGGACATGATAACGTAACTGTAGCTTTGGTTCATTGTCAGGTAAGTTTTTCGACTGAAGATTTGAAATCATCAGTTAATTGGTCTGATGTAGAATTTGCAGTTAACGAATCTAATTTGTGGTCTGATGCCAATTTAACTAATTCCTTAGCCGATACTACTGTCCCTGATGTTTACCCCCCAGAAGAAACGAAAATACCAGACGAGCCAATTATCGATCAAGAAGATTTACCTATAAAGAAACAACCAAAATGGTTGAAACCTTTGATTTTACTTTTGATTGTTTCGACTATTGTGGGTTTAATTGGCTTTATTTGTTTAGAATACTTTATTAACAACGAGGAGCAAGAAACGCCAACCTTAGAAGAAACTAAATCTGAAATTATACCTTAAGCTAACGATAGATTAATTACGATAATCAGGTAAATTTTGCCAACAATTTTAGATATAACAGTCTTAAATGAATCGTGAATTTTTCGTTTTTTATTTCCTATTCTTTATTCCCTATTATGAAATTTGACTTTTCACAAATGAAATAAAATTACTTTATGTATTGGTATGATGGCAAGCTGATTAATTCTCAGCAAATACAATTAGATCTTGACGAACCAGGATTATGTTATGGTGCAAGTGTATTCACAACAATGAGAGTTTACGAGCGATCGCTATGTCACCATTTAACTTGTTGGCAAGCTCATTGTAATCGCCTTAACAGTAGTATTCAAGCTTTTAACTGGTTCCAACCCGATTGGCAAAGATTAAAACGAGGCGCAAAGCAATTATCAACTCACTATCCTATTTTAAGGATAGCAATTTTTCCTAGCGGTAAAGAATGGATTGTCGGACGAAATTTACCAAAAGATCTCAAGCAACGTCAGGAAAAAGGCATAACTGCTTGGGTAGCTGAAGATGAAATATACACAAGAGAATTAGCCAAACATAAGAGCGGTAATTATTTAGGAGCTTATTTAGCTCGCGATCGCGCTTTTAGCTTTAATGCTCAAGAAGCAATTTTAACAGATAGTCAAGGTAACTGGCTCGAAACTAGTACGGGAAATCTTTGGGGTTGGCAAGATGGCTCATGGTACACTCCTAGTTTAGATTCAAGAATCTTACCAGGAATCAAGCGTTCTTCTTTACTTTATTTCCTCCACCAAAATAATATTACTGTACGAGAAAATATTTGGAGTGCTAAATTTGTTTCAAGATTAGAAGCAATATTTTATAGTAATTGTATTGTTAATATTATTCCTATTACCAAAATTTTAAAGTTAGGCTGTATTATTGAATATCCCATCATCAGGTTAGAAGACTTGTCTTTAAAATAACTACCTCAAACAATACCTGGTGCCACAAATAGCTCTATCTTTTATCTTGTATATTGGCGATCGTAAACAATGATTTACAATATTTTTTAAGCTAAAAGGAAACTAGAATATTTCATCTATTCTAAGTTTTTAAATTATTTGACAGTTAATTCATTAACAATACTTTCAATCTTTTCTACAGCAAGCTGAGGATTATTTTCATCATAAACTTTCATTGATTCTTCTATTGCTTCTATCTGATGATTAATTTCATCAACAAGATCTTGTAAAGGTTGTAACTGTTGCTGATAAAAATCAACTTGCGATTGCATCTGCACTACGTTTAAATTAGCTTCATTGCACTTATCTTGTTTTTGAGCAATATCCCACTCCAACTGGCTCTTTTGAGCTTTATACTCTTCTAACTGAGTTTTTAATGTTTGAACATTCTGTTCTATTTGAGATATTTCATCATTTAATTCTTGTTGTTGCTGTTTAACTTTTTGGTATTGTTCTTCTAACCCCTTTTTGATTGGCTCTAGATCAATCTCTTGAATTTCAGAATCAAAATCAAAATCGATTATTCCTTGACGGCGTTTTAGTACTCTAGAATGCTGTAATAATACTTGATGTCTTTCTTTGAGAGAACGGCGTTGACCCACTAGTGTTTGGTCTAACATCTTTTTCGCTTCTAGCTCATCAGCTAATTCTTGTTCGAGAGTAAAGCGTTCAAACTCTCCCACTCCAGCAATTTTAGCTTCTAATTCCTCTACTGCTTTACACTGCCATCCTAGCTCTTCTTCTTGATCGTTGACAAACCGAGCTACTTTTTCTAAATCTTGTTTGAGATTGTTCACAATCTCTTCAAGGTTAGGCAAAGGCATATTCTCCAACTCTTGAATATCGATTTTTGATGTAGTACCCAAATCAGAATCAGAACTGGCAAGCATCTGGAGCATATTTTTTTGTTCTGCTGATTGAATACTTAGAAAGCTATTCAACTCCTGTTTAACTTCTAAAGATTTTTGTTTTGTACCTAACTGTTGTTCTGTTTGTTCTATAGACTCAGTTAAAGATATTACCTGCTGTTTTTTTTCAGTTAATTCTGCTGTCTTATCTGATAATTCTTGACGTTTGTCCTCAATTTCTTCTAGATTACGAGTGAGGTTTTGCCAGTGAGGTTTTAATAATTCTTGTTTATTTCTTACTGTTGCAGCAGTAACCTTAAATCGATCTTGCAAAGAATTTCCCAAGTTAGCTACCGCAGTTAATACTGTTAATTGAGCTTTTATATTATTGGCTTGAACTTCATCTAAAACATTAGATTCCTTGAGTTGGTTTTCCAAATTCTGCTGTTGTCCTTTCAACTGATCCCAAGCACCTTGTAGCTCGGCACTTTTCGCTTCAAACTCTGCTTTGATTTTTTCAGTTTCAGCTTGGGCTGCAGCAATTTCATCTCTTTGTTGTTCAAACTGCTTAAACTCTTCTTCCATTTGTTCAACATGTTCGAGACGAGTCTCCATCTCTATTTGTCGTTTGCTTAATTCCTCACTTTGAATCGCTAAAGATTCTTTCCACTGACCAATTTCTTGCTCTTGATCTTTAGTTTTTTCCAAAAGGCGAGAAAAGTTTTTAAGAACACCAATAATTTTTTGTGATGCCGATTCTATATCGCCTTGAATCTGGCGATTGACACCTAGATCAAAAGATACTATTGCACCAACACCAAACTCACCAGCTTGATCCGTAGTAATAAATTCGTTGTTAACAAGACTCCAACTTTGATCGTTACGTTGACAGGCGATGAGTTTTAACTTTGTTTCTACCCCACCCATAAACCCTTTATTTTGTTTTTGTATTTCTGCCAGATATAGCACTATGCCTTGTCCTCTAAATTTTTTCTGTGCCCAAACTTCAGAAAAATTAAGTTTTTCCAGTTTACTGTCAATTTATTAAAATATCCAGGTTAAAAGAAAATATAATTTATAACATATATAAAATACGTTAATTTACCTCATATCTCTAGGATAACCAGCATCAGAATTGGTTGCCAAGGCTTTTGAATAATTAATTATTTTATTTAAGATAAAATTTGACCATTATTTTATTCTAAAGGAATTATATAGATAGCCATACCTAAATTTCATAGTACATTGACGCTTTTAATTGTTTTACGGCAGAGAATTAATTAAAAAGATTTAATGCTCGAACAAATAAAAAGTAAAACCAAACAATAGTTTATGTTGATTGCGACGTGGCGATTGCTCAAAAAGTAGAGTATATTCTGAAGCGGAGAGGTTTCTAATTAAATGTATCTACCAATAAAATCAGGGAGTATTTTAGGTTGAACCATTATTCAGTAATTGTTTCTGTTAGTTGACTTTTCTATTGAAATGATCTTGAGATTCTGCTAAAGATTAATCAAGTTATCTGGCTTAATAGCTACTTAATATTTGTTAAATCCTGAGTTACCGTACCTGGGTGCAAATATTGAAGAAACTACTCGATAAAAATCATTCTTACGTAAAATAACGGAGATAAAATCTTTGTTTTCTATTAGCAAATTATGATTTTATGTACAGGTGACATCTCTTTTATAAAATGGCAGATAAACAACCAAAGTAAGTTAGGTGAAACAAATAGCATCCTTGGTGGGTTTGTTTCACGTAGTACCTGTTTTCTTTCTTAAACAGCTTCTGCTTGTTGTTGGTGTAGAGTTCTTGACTCTACTTTAACCTCCATCGCTAAATTGGGTAAAAGGTTGATTTTTCAAGATTCAAAGGTTGATTAATTGCCAAGTAGACTTAAATATAAAGTGTGACTTTTCGTAGATAACGTGTTATGAGCAAAGTTCTAATCGTAGAAGATAGTTTGGCACAAAGACAAATGATTTCTGATTTGTTAAAAGGTAGCGGTCTAAAAGTGACTGTTGCTTGTGATGGAGTTGAAGCTCTAGAGCATTTGGAAACATTTAATCCTGACATAGTGGTAATGGATATTGTTATGCCCAGAATGAACGGATATGAATTGTGCCGTCGTTTGAAATCTGACCCGAAAACTCAAAATGTTCCAGTAGTAATGTGTTCTTCTAAAGGAGAGGAATTCGACCGTTATTGGGGAATGAAACAGGGTGCAGATGCTTATATTGCCAAGCCTTTTCAGCCAGTAGAATTGATTGGTACAGTCAAACAGTTACTTAGAGCTTAAATGACTTAGTTAATTTGTGTTTGATTGACTCTTATTATTTCATCAGTATTATTAAGACAAGGAAAAATCCTATGGTTAGCGATCTAGAACTAAATATCGAGAGTGGTCTAGATTTATCTCTGGACATACAACCACTAGAAAATCCTGAGGGGGAACTGCATCTTCGCTTTTACTTGGCATCAGGAGAAGCTTGCGCATTTCCAGCCACAGGAATTGCTGAAGTAATGCAGCAAACTCCAGATCAAATTGCGCCAATTCCTAATGCATCTCCTCTTTTATTGGGAACAATAAACTTGCGAGGTAAAGTTATTTGGGTAGCAGACTTAAGCCAATTTTTAGGTGATGGGGTCGTCTTAAAAACGGATCGTCCGACAATTCCAGTAATTGCCATTGAAGATCGAGAGCAAATACTAGGTTTAGCGATTAACAGTATTGGAGAAATGGACTGGCTCGATATAGAAAAGCTTGATATCCGTCATCCTCCTTCAGATACGATGGCCCCTTTTGTTCAGGCACAATGGCAACCTGATGAAAACAGTCAAGTTGTGAATTTGCTAGATCCAGCAAAAATTCTTAGGTCTGCACGATGGGCAACCTAAAAATAACTATATCTTAATTTTAGAGGCAAGTAAAAACTGATACTGATTGAGCAATACTAGAGCAGGGTTTTTTAGTAAATATTTTTTATTTTTGAGATTAATTTACAGTAATTTTCTAAAGCAAGATCGAATCGATTTTCATTTTACTTAAATTCTAGGCTTTATTTGCCTTTTAAGAGTTTATTAATTATTAAAACCTCAAGTAACTATTACTCGGATCTCACAATCAACAACCTAGATTAATTTGGCAATAAGCACATGGCATCAGGAACTAATTATTCACAAGAATACGGACAAGCAGAAAAAGCTTACTTAGAAAGTGATTTTGCTCAAGCAGCAGAAATAATAGATCGCTTAGCTGAAGAATTTCCCGAAGATCCTAACGTCTTATTGCTAAGGGGGCATATCTATTGTTACGGATTTCAAAATCACGAATTAGCTAGAAAGCAATATGCAAGAGTCATAGAGCTTAGTCAAGAGCAAGATCTACTAGATTTTGCTCATAGTGGTATCGAGCAATTAGAGCAATTAGAACAACAGTCGAAAGATTCGGAATTTGACTTTGATCAAGGCAATTTTGAACTTACTCAAGTGCTAGAGGGCGAGGATATTGAAGAAGCAGAAGATTCAATTGGGATTGATTTTCCTGACGAAGAGTTAGAAGCTGAGCTAAAACAAGCAGAAGGTTTTAGTAGTGAGCGTAGTTTTGATTTATCTAAGCCAGGTTCGTTGGACAATCCTTTTGTTGACGATATGGAAGCAAATTCTGAAGACTTGGCTGTAATGAATGATGAAGATATTGACGATCCTTTTGCTAATCTTGATCGCGATGAAATCTCTCAACCTGGGGATTTAACCGATGTAAAAGAACAACCAGCAATACATAATAGTTCGACTTTTATGGTAGATCGTGAAGATGAAGAAGAAGATCTTCCTGACTATACAGAAGAAGACTTTACTATCAGTCAAAATGAATATGAAAATGACTATGATGATAGCTCTGAACTAGAAATCGACACAGTTTTAACTGAACCATTTTCAATGCCAGGTAGTGAAAATTATGGCGTAGAAATGGATGATATACCAGAAAGTGAAGGTCTAGATTATCAAGATGAGCTAGAATTTGATGAAATCGACAGTAGTTTTTTCGACTTAGAAGAACTAGAACAGGGACTACCAGATACTGGTTTATTTAACGTTGCTGAAGAACCGAGCAACGTAAGTTTGAACTTATCCAATGAACTGGCTTCAGAATCGGAAATTGTTAGTCCTGACGAGATTGCTATTAGTGAGGCTAGTTCAACTGCAACTACATCTTTAGCGGGAGCTAGAGAAGAGCTAAAAACAGAAGTCAATTATGGAATTTTGGGTGGCTTGATCAACGCACAAATGCCCAAAAAACAGTTGATTACCGCAGGTATTACGGGTTTAGTATCAGCGATTACTGTTTTGGTAATTGGAACAGTAGGTTCTACCGTTCTAAAATCAACCGAAGGAAAACCTTTTAAAGGAATACCGAGTAATATTGTTTTAGCTTTAGTCGCTGGAGCAAGTAGTTTGGGAACAGCAGCCGCGATTGGTAATGTTACAGCCAAGCATATAGCTAAAGCTAGCCAAGATTTACAAACTCAGTTTGATGATGTTTACCAAGGTAATCTTAATGCTAAAGCTACTGTATATGCTCAGGATGAGTTTGGACAATTGGCAACTGGTTTTAACCGCATGACCAGAGTTATTTTAACCACTACTCAAGAGGCTCAAAGAAGAGCGGAAGAAACCGAACAGGCAAAAGAAGATCTACAACGCCAGGTAATTCGTCTTCTAGATGACGTCGAAGGTGCAGCTAGAGGAGATTTAACCGTACAAGCTACCGTAACTGCCGACGTATTAGGTGCGGTTGCTGATGCCTTTAACTTAACTATTCAAAGTCTGCGAGAGATTGTCCGTCAGGTAAAAGAGGCTGCCGAGCAGGTGAATAAAGGTTCAACTGATAGTGAATTATTTGCTCGCAATCAGTCTAGTGAAGCATTGCGGATGGCAGAAGAACTAGCTGTAACTTTAAATTCAGTACAGATGATGACTGAATCGATCGAAAGGGTAGCCGATAATGCTCGTGAGGCCGAAGAGGTTGCTCGCTCGTCTTCTGTAACTGCACTAAAAGGAGGTAAAGCGGTAGAACGTACAGTATCAGGAATCTTTCAGATTAGAGAGACGGTATCAGAAACAGCCCGCAAGGTAAAACGTTTGGCAGAAGCGTCTCAAGAAATCTCTAAAATTGTTCTATTGATCTCACAAATTGCCGAAAGAACTAACCAGCTAGCCCTCAACGCTTCTATTCAGGCAGCAAAAGCAGGTGAAGCTGGTCGTGGTTTTGCGGTGGTTGCAGACGAGGTAAGACAATTAGCAGACAGATCTGGCAAATCTCTCAAAGAGATCGAGCAAATCGTACTGCAAATTCAGAGTGAAACTGGGTCAGTAATGACCGCTATGGAAGAAGGTATTCAGGAGGTAATCGACGTAACCGAGAGAGCAGAACAAGCGAAAACAGCCCTAGAAGATATTATTCAGGTATCTAATCGAATTGATACCTTAGTACGCTCGATTACTGCCGATACTGTAGAGCAAAGAGAAAACTCTCGTGCTGTAGCACAGGTAATGCAGTCAGTAGAATTAACCGCTCAGGCTACATCTCAAGAATCGCAAAGGGTTGGTGGCGCACTACAAAATCTAGTAGGTATTGCTCGTGATTTATTGTCTTCGGTAGAAAGATTCCGTATTGATAAGGGAGAAGAATAAAATTACTATTGATTAGACAATGAGCAAAATTGTCACAAATTTCTAGAGTTTTATATTTTTGATTAGTTTTTGTCTTTTACTATATTTCTTTCTTTGACTGAACTTTTATGATTCAATATAAATTTGCGCCTCTATTTTTAAAACTACACTATGTCTGCTGAAAGAACCTTACCTAAATTTGATACGGCTTCTGCCAAAATTACCAAAGAAGAAGGACTTGTACTTTATGAAGATATGGTTTTAGGACGCTTATTTGAAGATAAGTGTGCTGAAATGTATTATCGAGGCAAGATGTTTGGTTTTGTTCACCTTTATAATGGTCAAGAAGCAGTTTCTACTGGCATAGTCAAAGCTCTACGAGACAAAGGAGATTATGTTTGTAGTACTTATCGCGATCATGTTCATGCTCTGAGTGCTGGCGTACCAGCTAAAGAGGTAATGGCGGAACTCTTTGGTAAGGAAACTGGGTGTAGTAAAGGTCGCGGTGGTTCGATGCACATGTTTTCTGCTGAACATGGACTTTTAGGAGGATATGCGTTTGTTGCCGAAGGAATCCCTGTTGCCACGGGAGCTGCTTTTCAAAGTAAGTATCGTCGTGAAGCTATGGGTGATTCTAACTCCGATAGTGTAGCGGTTTGCTTTTTTGGTGATGGAGCAAGTAACAACGGTCAGTTTTTTGAATGCTTGAATATGGCTGCCTTATGGAAGTTGCCAATTATATATGTAGTAGAAAATAATAAATGGGCAATTGGAATGGCTCATGATAGAGCGACTTCTCAGCCTGAAATCTACAAAAAAGCCAGCGTCTTTAATATGGCTGGTTATGAAGTAGATGGTATGGATGTATTAGCGGTAAACACTATCGCCAAGGAAGCTGTAGCTCGCGCTCGTGCTGGAGAAGGACCTACTTTGATTGAAGCCTTGACTTATCGCTTTAGAGGACATTCTTTAGCCGATCCTGACGAGTTGAGAGATCCCACAGAAAAAGAATTTTGGGGTAAACGAGATCCTATCAAAAAATTTGCAGCTTACATGATTGAAAAAGGGCTTGCTACTGAAACAGAACTTAAAGACATTGATCGCAAAGTTGGTGCGTTGATCGATGATGCTGTTAAGTTTGCCGAAAGTAGTCCAGAGCCTAGTCCTAACGATTTACATCGCTATATTTTCGCTGAAGATTAACCTGATTATTTAATCTAATTTGGTAATATTCAACTAAAAATCACAGTAAATAAGTTCGTTCTTACTGTGATTTTTATTATTGATTGATTATCTAGTCAGTTAGGTAATTAATCATGAAAATACATTTTTTAGTCTAAATATCCCATTAAAACGGCAGTTTCATCTGACTCGTTAGATGCTACGGGACGATTATTCATGTATGATTCGCTAACTTTAAGAGTGCTGGCTGCAATGGGTCGATTGCCAGAAATAGCTAGCGAACTGCTGAATTCAACAGTACCTTTAGAAACAGGACGATTTGAGCCAACAGAAGAATAAGTGTTAACTATTTCCATATGGCTTGGTTCGATAGGTCTATTTTGAGGTAGCATTGTTTTTGGCTGTACAGACAAAGCCAATGCCTGAGCGTCTTTGGCTGCTGTAGCTATAGCTTTGGCTTTTGTATTTGTCGAACTTTTCGTAGTAGTAGCTTTGGCTTTTGGATCTTTTGCCGGAGTGCTATTAGTGATATTTGCTTCAGCCATTAGGATTTTCTCCTGAACTTATATTTGATAAAATTGTAGATTAAGTTACTAGTTATTGATTAGTCTTATTGTTTTTTAATAACTTCTCTTATTTTTACATCATAAGGATTTAGCGACAAGAGTAGGTTAATTAAAATAAGTTTTGACTATGTTTACCACTGGTTATAGTTATGCAAGATCTTCCAAACTTAACGCTTCAGAACCACCCTCTTTTAGCTGTTTAAAGACATCATTAATCTGATCCCAAACTAGCCCTGCGGTAAAGATTGTAATCAAGAGTGCCACACCATAGGAAGGAATTATACCAAAACCAAATGACAGCAAGCCACCACCGAGAAATGCCCATACGCCAAAACCAGTTCCCCAGTAAGCTATAGTCAAGGCTGGGTCGATCAAGCGATCGAGCTTAAAGGAATTGCTCCCTTCGGGATCTTGATAAGAGTCTCGCAATTTTTGCTCCATCATATTCCAGAATGCAGTACCGCAGGTAATAGCAATAAACAATCCTACGAAAGCTGCGAATATGGGTGGTTGAGGTACGTAATACATGAAATTTATAAGTTAATGATTTTAAAGATAAATGCTTTACTACTTTATCTTGAACTGGCAGTTGAAGGAATAATGGCTGCTACACTGTCAGCAGAAATTTGACGGAAAGTACTAAAGGCAAAATCAAATATTTTTTGAGGCTTAATATCATCTTGGATCAAACTCCAGAGTCGTTGCACTTCATCAGTGTGAAGACGATCTCCTTCGGTCAAGGCGATCAGCAGTTGTTGACGTAAATACTTGCCTTCTTCAGACATAATATACTGTAGCCCCAAACGTGCTGTAGGTAAGATATCGAAGCCATCGTCAGAGCTAGCAATTTGGATCATATTTTCTAGTCTTGACCACTGAAATTTGCCGTCTTGAATTAGCACATCTAGTAAACGTCTTCTCAATTGGGGTGACTCTCCCGTTAACAACCTTTGTGATACATAAGGATAAGATACTTCCACTATTTTGAAGTCTGGATTTAAACTGAGAGCTAATCCTTCTTGAGTAATTAGAGAACGGATAATTAGGGCAAATTTGGCAGGTAAACGGAAAGGGTATTCGTACATCAACCCCGAAAATTCATCGGTGATAGTTTTAAAATTAAAGTCCCCTACACTTTCGCCTACAGCATTACCTAAAACAATTTCTAGTGCAGGAACAATAGGCTTAATATCAGTATCGGGAGTTAAAAAGCCTAAATTGACAAAATCTTTTGCTAAAGCTTGGTAATCTCTATTAATTAACTGCACTACTGCACTAGCAATAGTTTCTTTCATCGATTCTGTTAGCTGATCCATCATCCCAAAATCGATATACGCCATACGACCGTCAAGGGTAGCGAATAAGTTACCAGGATGAGGATCGGCATGAAAAAAACCGTACTCTAATAGTTGGCGTAAACCAGAAGTTACACCTATTCTGATCAGATTGTCGGGATCTAACCCTGCAGCCTGTAATTTCTCTAAGTCAGTTAGCTTGATGCCATTAATCCACTCTAAAGTCAAAATTTTGCTGCTACTGTATTGATTGTAGATTACTGGTACTTTTACTTCCCGATCGCCTGCAAAATTAGCAGCAAACTGTTCTGCATTTTTGGCTTCATTAAAATAATCAATTTCTTCAAATAGCTTGATGCCAAACTCATCGACAATTAAAGTAAGGTCGTGACCTAAGTTGAGCGGTAAAAAAGGTTCAACCAAACTGGCTATCCGCCTCATCAGATAAAGATCCAGGCTTAGTTTGGGACGCAAATTAGGACGCTGAACTTTGACCGCTACTTCCTCTCCCGTATGTAAGACTGCTTTATATACTTGACCAAGGCTAGCTGCTGCCACGGGATTTTGAGAAAAATCACGGTACATTTCGTCAATTGATCGCCCTAATTCAGATTCAATGATGTTGAAAGCAATCCGATTATCAAAAGCTGGCAGTTGATCTTGTAATCTAATCAGTTCATCTAAAAAATCTTTACGAATCAAATCTGGTCTAGTAGAAAGAGCCTGTCCGACTTTGATGTAAGTTGGACCGAGGGTAGTCAGAACTTTGCGTAATTCTCTGGCACGTTTGGGTTGGTTAATTATGGCTCGATTTGTCCATTTATCTAGCAAAAGATGAATTACAAAGTTACCAAAGAGCCAGATAACGGCGAGCGATCGCCAGATTACTTGCCAAGGTCGCCAACGATATCGCAAGGCGATCGCCTTGGCATCATAGCGTAAAGAGTCATCGGGTTCTAGCTGAGAATAATTCATGATTGCTTTTTGAACGCACAGTTAGCGTACAGATTATGTTCTTTTTGCTCTTCTTGCCTTTTACTAACTTCAAAGATGATTAACTAATTGATTTTTTCCAACTGATCTAACTAAATTGAGCAATAATCACTACTAATTATAATTGTATTAGTATACAAAAATACACTTTGCTTAAAATATCATTATCTTTTACTTGATGATTGTTTGCAAGATTCTCACTTGTGACTTGTGCTATCCTCTGTAGTTTTAGAGGCTGCAAATTACTAAAAAATCAGGAAGAAGCTACTGCTACGGTCAACATTTCTTCGGGGGTGAGATGGGAATGAATTATCTGACCATCCTTAAACCAAATAATTCTCTCTGTTAACTTAGCCACTTCTGGTTCGTGAGTTACCATTACTACCGTAATACCACTATTATGCAAATCGCCAAAGATATTCAGGACTTCTTTAGTAGTGTGAGAATCTAATGCGCCAGTCGGCTCATCTGCTAATAGTAATAATGGCTCGTTAACGATCGCCCTAGCGATGGCAACTCTTTGCTGTTGTCCTCCAGACAATTGATTGGGTCGATTATTGAGCCGATTAGCCAAGCCTACTCTTGACAAGGCAGCAGTCGCGCGATCGCGTCTTTCATTAGTGGATACTCCAGCATAGATCATTGGTAGCATGACATTTTCGAGCGCGCTAACCTGGGGTAATAGATGAAATTGCTGAAATACAAACCCAATTTGGCGATTGCGAATCTCGGCTAATTGATTGTCTGCTAGTCCTGCTACAGCCAAATTATCGAGATAATATTTACCTTGAGTTGGTCGATCCAAACAACCAAGAATATTCATTGCTGTCGATTTTCCCGACCCCGATGCACCCATAATCGAACAGTATTCACCTTGATTAACTGTTAAATTTACCCCATCTAAAGCGCGGACTTCTGTATTCTGGCTACCATAAATTTTGGCGACTGCTTCTAAACGAATAATTGTGGGAGTCGATAAAGATGAAGGTTGCTCGGACATATCCATAAGTAAATGGGATAAGCGAATGCTGGTGCAAAAGATGCGATTTTTTAAAACCGACATTTACTATTGTGGCAATTATTAATTACTTTTGAGATGATCTAAACAGAGTAAAGGTATGACAATCCCTTGCCATACCTTTACTTAACTGTTGTCGGAAAAATTTTAAATAGTTACCTAAAAACTATATTCTAGACATCAATAAAATCATGAGCATCTAGATCGGCGGGATGAATTCCTCTAACAGTAGCCAAAATCTCATAATTATTACTGGTATCTTTAATCAGAGTTGCCCCATTATGAGAGTCATGATAGAAACTCAGGCTACCAAAACTTAGACCATCGCCTAAATCAAAACGATCTACACCGTCAGCAAAGTCAGCAATAAAATCATTTTCTCCATGAGAGTTGAGGACAAAAATATCTGTTCCCGCACCTCCATGAAGGACATCTTTGCCTACTCCACCGTTGAGAATGTCACGACCATTGCCACCAGATAACGTGTCATTACCTTTGCCACCGTTCAAAATATCATGACCGTCTGCACCATAGAGTCGATCCTCGCCAACATCGCCATTGAGAACATCGTTATTGGTGTAACCGCGAAGAATATCATCACCTTCATTACCATTAAGAGTATCTTTGCCTCGACCACCCCAAATACTATCGTTACCTAGACCTCCATGTAAAAGATCTGTCCCATCACCACCATTGAGAGTATCATTACCTTTACCACCATCAACGGTGTCGTGACCGTAACCACCCTTGAGGATATCGTTACCGCCGTTGCCCTGAACAATATCATTGCCGTTACCGCCGTCAATCCGATCGTGACCAGCACCACCTTGAGCATTGTCATTGCCGTCACGAGCATTGAGAGTATCATTACCAGTATTACCTAGTAGTAAATCTCTGCCATTGCCACCATTGAGATTATCGTGACCATTACCACCTTTAAGGGTGTCGTTACCGTCGTTACCCTGAAGAACATCATTCCCTTTATCTCCATAGATTTGGTCATGACCAGCACCACCTTGAGCATTGTCATTGCCGTTGCCACCATTAAGGGTATCATTACCACTATCACCTAGTAGTAAATCTCTACTATTGCCGCCATTTAAAATATCGTCTCCTTTACCACCATTAAGGGTATCATTGCCTTTATTACCGCTGAGGATGTCATTGCCACCGTTACCTTGAATAACATCTTTGCCATTGCCACCATTGATTTGGTCGTGACCACTCCCACCTTGAGCATTGTCGTCCCCATCATTACCGTTGATGATGTCATCGCCACTATTACCCTGTAGTAAATCTTGACCAGTACCACCAGTGATTTGGTCGTGACCACTTCCTCCTTGAATAGTATCGTCCCCTTGTTCTCCATTAAGAGTGTCGTTACCATCTAAACCAAGAATAAGATCGTCACCTTCTCTAGCAGAAATAAGATTATCGTTGATACCACCAATGAGGATGTCATCTCCAGCAGTAGCAAAAGGATTTTGAACTTCAAAAGCACCAATATCATTACCTAAACCTACAGGACGAACAAAATCGCCACCTCGTTGATCGATGCCACCTAAATCTGCGCCCCTATCGATCGCGGGACTTCCTTCTAATAGTGCTTGGGTAGGAGTCAAACCGCCATTGTCTTGTAAAGAACCTAATTTGGGATCGATGGGACTATCGGTAGTACCGACAATATCGTCATTCTCACCGTTAATTAAAGTCTCAACATCACCGCGATCGCCGATTAGATTATTACCCGCACTAGTAAAGAATCTACCCAAAAGATCAGGAGAATTTTGATTAGCTGCCACAATAGTACTAGCCAAGATAGTCTGAGAATAATAGTTGATGATGCCACTACCATAGTTGGCAGCGTTATTGGCTATAGTGCTACTAACAATTGTAGTTTGACCGTTAAAATTACTCACACCACCACCAGCGATCGCACTATTACCTGAAATGGTGCTATTGGTGATGTTACTCGTACCAAAGTAGTTACTTAAGCCACCGCCTTCAATATTGGCATTGTTGCCCGACACAGTAGTAGCAGAAACATCGACGTTACCCTGATAGTTGCTGATTCCTGCACCAAAATCGGCAGTGTTACCAGAAACGATACTGCTAGTAACAACAGTAGTACTTTCTGCGTTTTGGCTAGCAATACCGCCACCAAATTGACCCGCACTATTGCCACTTACATCACTAAGGACAACACTTGCTTGTCCTTCTTGGTTGTAAACTCCGCCACCATTATCAGTAGCTGAGTTACCAGAAATAACGCTAGTAACCACGGCGACTGCGCCATTATAGTTACTAACTCCTCCACCAGTTTTAGCCGAGTTATTTTCGATGATGCTGTAAACTGCAACGGATGCACCGGTATAGTTATAAACACCACCACCATCATTAATAGCGGTATTACCAGAGATAGTACTGTTGTTGAGGTTAGTGGCGCCAAAATAGTTACTAACACCACCACCATAGGATGCTGCATTATCTTTGATAATAGTGTTATCAGTAGTAAATGTTCCAATCAGATTGAAAACACCCCCACCATCTTTAGCCGATGTATTACCAGAAATAACGCTATTGTTGACCGCTAAGTTTTCTAGGTTACGAATACCGCCACCAGATTCGGCATTATTACCTCCAGAAATGGTTACGCCATCAATCTCCACATTAAAATTGGCAGCTAAATCCCCATCATCAATAGTGAACACGGCAAAATCTTGATTTCCACCATAAATAGTTAGAGAATCTGCCCCCCCGCCGTTGATAGTTACAGCGTCAGTTATGGTTAAGGTTTCGGAAGTTAAATTAATCCAATTGACATTACTATCAAAGGTAATGGTGTCTGCACCAGGAGTATTATTAGCTGCAATAATAGCTTCTCGAAGGGATAAATCGTAACCATCTACATCACCATCACTTTCATCATCAGCAGTTGTCACCACAAACTCTGCTAAAACTCCTTGATAAGCTTCTCTAGTAGATGCTGCGATCGCCAGCTCAAAATTCATTTTAGTAGTAGTAGTTTCTAGCTGCCAGTCCCCACCTATAGCTTGACTACCTGTCAGTGTCTTAGTTGCAGCAATTTCTGCCCCTGTCAATATTTGAAGTTTGCTGATAAATTCTGCTCCTGCATCTCCCGCAGCAGCATTGCAACCATAGACAAGAAGACGAGGGGACTGGGTGACTGGGTGATGGGGTGATGTTATGCCCTTGTGGTATTGGGAGAACCAGGTTGTTAGTTGCGAACTATATTGAGCTAAAGTATCTAAACTCAGTTGGGTATTACCAAGGTATAAACATCCAGGTGAACCATGAGATATTAGATGAACTTCCGTATGATTTTTAGTATTTAAGATATTTGTAATTTGTTCAATGCCACTACGATTTGCATCTAGAACTATTACATTAGTTTTTATATTGATACCTGCAATTAACTCTGCATAATTATTTACTTGAGAGTCAACAAAAACGACAGTTTTAGAATTATTAATTAAGTAAGTCATAAGAATATTTTTAGTTATAGTAATAAGGGCTTTAGCTAAAACAATGGTGCCGATTAATCAATAGCTTTTACTAGCTACTATTATTTTTAAACGGCATTTTTTTAGCGACTTAATGAGCATAAAATGAACCCATTATTAAAAACAATAGTAATTCTCAAAGTTAACTAACTCTTTAAAAAACAAATTCTCGTATTTTTGTGATTTTAAACAATAGTAATCAAAGCCTGGATAAATGATTTTTGAAGCTTGGATAAATCATAAATAAAGCTTTAATTAATAATCTCTATTTTAAAATTGATAATGTTAAACGTTGCGACGTACCATCATCTCTTTAGTCAGAAGCGTTAAAATGTATGTTTTATGGTAAGTCTATTAATTTTAAAATATGTTATTCAGTTGAATTTATATCTTCAGAAACTAATATTATTAAATGTGACTTTTGTGTTTATTAACAAGGCTAAATATTAGCCACACAAAACCTTAATAATAGGTTTAATTAAATTCACTGAAAATTACTGTTATTAATTATAAAAATACGATAAAGACTCTTGACTTTAAATCAAAAAAATGGATGACTTTAGTAGATTTACTGCATTCTATCTATAGTGCGGTATTGAATAGCTTCGGCTAAATGATGACTTTGCAAAATGCGATCACCATTAAGATCGGCAATAGTACGGGCAACTTTTAAAACTCGATCCATTGCTCGCGCTGATAAACCCAATTTGCGAATGGCAGATTCCAATAAATGACGACTAGCATCATCTAAAACACAAAATTCTCTGAGATGGGAAGACTGCATTTGAGCATTACAACCAATTCTGTCATCTGTTTCAAAACGCTTTTGAGCTATCTGACGAGCAGTAATTACTCTAGCTTTAATTGCGATCGAATCTTCTCCTAAAGATGACCCTGTCATTTCTTGTGGTTTAAGCCGATTAACCGCCACCTGTAGATCTATTCTGTCCATTAATGGCCCAGAAAGCTTCGCCCAATAGTTTTCTCTCTGGCGGGGGGAACAAGTGCAGTTTTGAATCGAATCGCCAAAATAACCGCAGGGGCAAGGATTTGTGCTGGCTACTAAAGTAAACTGGGCGGGAAAGACGACTGATTGACGAGTACGAGAAATAGTTACCCTTCCGTCTTCTAAAGGCTGGCGTAAATATTCCAGCACATTTCGTTTGAATTCTGTCAGTTCGTCTAAAAATAAGATCCCATGATGAGCTAAAGATATCTCTCCTGGACGAGGATAACTACCCCCACCAACTAATGATGGGCCTGATGCAGAATGATGGGGACTGCGAAAGGGTCGTTTGGTAATGAGGCGACCTTGATTTTTAAGCAAACCAGCTACAGAATGAATTTGTGAAACCTCTAAAGCTTCAGTAAAAGAAAGACTGGGCAAAATGCCTGGAAGACGCTTGGCTAACATAGTTTTGCCGCTTCCAGGAGGGCCTACTAGTATTAGGTTATGTCCTCCTGCTGCTGCAATTTCTAATGCTCTACGAGCGTGAACTTGTCCTTTGACATCTTTTAGGTTTAAAAACAGTTTGTCAGAATTTTGTGGATTCAAGGGATCTCTGACGACTGTAGGCTGGTATTTATGGGGTTGATTGAGAAAATCTGCTACCTGCTGTAAATTATTAAACCCATATACACTAAGATCTTTGACTACTGCTGCTTCTTGAGCATTAGCTTGAGGGACAATTAATCCTGTAATTCCCATACTGCTTGCTGCTGCTGCAATTGGTAACACCCCTGATACGGGACGTAAAGTACCGTCTAAAGACACTTCACCATAGAACAAGTGATCTCCTAGTAATTGCGGATCTACTTGTTCTGAAGCCGCCAAAATACCAACGCTGATGGGCAGATCGAAACAGGGTCCTTCTTTGCGTAAATCTGCTGGAGTAAGATTAATGACAATTTTACGCACAGGAAAAGCAAAATCAGCATTTTTGAGGGCTGCTTTTACTCTTTCTCGCGATTCTTGGACAGCCATATCGGGCAATCCGACAATTATAATCTTGGGAAGTCCTCCAGAGACATCTACCTCCACACCTACTTTAATCGCGTCAATCCCCGCGATAGCTGCACTCCAAACCCTTGCCAACATTGACTACTTTACTATTCATCAATCCTAGCCTATTCGCCTTGGCCATAATTATCTAACCGCAAATCTACTACTCTTTTGCCAAAGGCGCGATTATTGATTGAAAATAAGAAATAAATTATTTATTTTTACTGATACTTTCTTCTATCTTTCGGGAATAATATGCTTAACTATTATATTTACGAATTGGGAATTATCTAGCAAATACTAGATAAATTAAGAACAATGGTGGGATGGCATCATAAATGTAGATTGATCGCAACCTCCGACTAGCTTTACCCTGGAAAATTGCTATATGTAGGTGGCAATTTTAAGTGATGCTCAAAACAACATGAATGTGAAATACAACAGAAAGAATACAATGGATAGCCTAGATAGAGTACATCACGTATTAATAATAGAAGATCCTTCTTTTCAAAGACAAATTAATTTAGATGCTGCCACTTACTCCCTTGGTCGTCATTCTAGTAATGATATTGTTCTTTCTTGTCAAAAAACTTCTCGCAATCACGCTACTCTTTTGAGAAGAACTGATGTTAAAACTGATCAATTTTCCTACTGGATCTTAGATGGCGATCTTCAAGGAAATCGTAGTCGCAATGGAATTCATGTTAACGGGAAAAAAACCTTAGTTCATGAGCTAAAAGATAATGATGTGATTCATTTCAGTGGTGATGCTCAAGCTAGGTATAGAACAACTACCAATCTTCAAAATCTGAGTCTACAAAATAACTATTCAAACAATTCGGAGATTCCGCTTAAGAAAAGTAATGTTATTAATAAAGAGACAATTGCTGTACCTTATGTAGAACCAATTAGTAATAGTAGAGCTATAAAATCAGATACCTCTCGTCAAATATCTTTAACTGAATTGAGTCCTCAGCCAATTATAGAAATAGACTTATATGGCAATATCACCTATATAAATTCAGCGGGCATTATTAATTTTAAAGATATTCATCATCAAAAGTTAAATCATCCTCTGTTGGCAGACTTAATTTCTATCTATCATCAGGGAGCAAACAACATTGTGAGTCGAGAAGTGACCGTTGGGGAGCGAGTTTTTCTACAGACAGCTCATTATTTACCTGATAATCGCGTTATTAGAAACTACGTTGTCGATATCACTCAGCAAAAAACTTTAGAGCGCGAATTACAATATAAAACTCATCTTTATAGTCAGCTTTGCCAAAATATTACTAATGGAATTATTGTCATAGAATCAGCTACTAAACAAATAGTTGAAATTAATCCGATCTGTACTAAATTACTGGGATATTCTGCCGAACAGATGTTGCAGATGAATATTTATGAGCTATGTAATGCTTCGGATAATTTTTCAGAAATATTACAAAAAGTTATTGCTAATAAAAATAACTTTGCAGGCGAATGTTTATTCCGTCATCAAAATGGGCAAATAATCAAGACAACAGTTAAAATTAATTTGATTGATGTTGGAGTGCCAGAAAGAGTTCAGTTAATAATCTCAGACTTGGCACAAGAAAAAAAGTTTGAGGATAATAATATATCTTTATCTCAATCATCTAGAGCGGAAAAAGATGTATTTAAACAGCAAATTATTACGGCGATCGCCAATGTTCAAAGAAGTGAGAAGTTATTAGCACTCATGCAGTGCAAACTATACTTTCTACCTGATATTACGAAAAATATTGGTGTAGAAAAAAGCCAAGAATTAATTACAAATTTAGGCAAAAGATTGAGTTCTGCATTACGAGCAGGAGACTTGGTTATCCATTGGCAAGAAGATAAGTTTGCTTTGCTAATGTCTGAGGTAGATAGTATTGAAGAAATAGCCAAGGTTCATCAAAGGATCAGACAATCTATCGAACAATCATTTAAGCTGGGAGAAACGAATGTTACTCTCAACAGTAGTTTTGGGATTGCTATTTATCCCCATGATGGTACAGATATAGATGTTTTATTTGCTAATGCTAATACGGCTCTAGAACGTGCTTATCAAAATCATGATAGCTATCATTTTTTTAATCCAGCAATGAATTCTCAAGCTTTGGTGGCTTTAGAATTAGAAGCTTTACTAACTCAAGCTCTAGAAAAAGAAGAATTTAAACTTTATTATCAACCCCAGATTGATATTAATACTGGCAAAACTCAGGCTATTGAAGCTTTATTGCGTTGGCAACATCCCGAACTAGGTTTAGTACCTCCAAATAATTTTATTAAATCCGCTGAAGATACAGGATTAATTGTACCTATTGGAGAATGGGCAATCGAGCAAGCCTGTAAGCAAAATAAGCTTTGGCAATCACAAGGATTACCCCCATCAAAAATAGTCATAACTTTGTCTTCTACTCAATTCAAACAACGAGATTTATTACCAAAAATAACTAACATACTTGCAGAAACTAGTTTAGATCCTCAACTATTAGAATTAGAAATTAGTGCTGCTAGTTTGTTAGAAAATATTGAATACAGTAAAAAAATACTCGCTCAATTTAAAGGATTGGGATTACATATCGCCATAGATAATTTCACCGTCGGATTTTCTACGATCGAATATTTGAAATATTTTCCTTTGGATACATTGAAAATAGATCGTTCGCTAGTTCAAAAATTGACTGAGAGTCCTCAAGATTTAGCGATCGCCACTGCTCTAATCGGATTAGGCAAAGGTTTTAATTTACGAGTAGTAGCCGAAGGAATAGAAACCCAAGAGCAAGTAGATCTATTACAAGATTTAAACTGTCAGTATATGCAGGGTTATTGGTTTGGTCGTCCTTTGGCAGAAGAAGAAGCTAGTAAGTTACTACCATTTGATTCCCCAGAAACACCCAGAGAATTAACAGATTCTCCTACATCGCAATCAGTGCCTGAGGCAACTTTAGAGCAAATCACTAAAAATCTCAAGTTTGAATCTGCCGAAATCAGTGAAGATTAATTGGCGTTGCTGATTTTAACGTAGTTATTATTTATTAGTTAAGGGCTGCGATCTACTTTTTGATGATATATTCATGAGCATCAAAAATAAAATGCACGATAGATTATGGCAGCCACGGATCGCCTGATAGCTACAGAGTATGACCATCTGTTCGATAAAATTCGAGAATTAGTTCTATATCATTCTCCTAGTGGAGTAGAAACTGAAGTAGATCGAGCTTTATTAAAACAGTTAACATCTTTAAAAGTAGAAAATTGGCAAGATCGAGCAGGAAACGTGATTGCCAAAATACCTGGTCAAGATTCGACTAGAGCAATTGCCATTACTGCTCATAAAGATGAAATTGGCATGGTAGTCAAATCGATCGATACCGGTGGTTGCTTGCAGGTACGTCGTCTTGGTGGCTCGTTTCCTTGGGTATATGGAGAAGGAGTAGTGGATATTATTGGCGATCGCGAAGTTATTCACGGTATTCTTTCTTTTGGCTCGCGCCATGTATCTCATGAATCTCCCCAAAAAGCCCAACAGCTAGACGCTCCTTTGAACTGGGAAGATGCTTGGGTAGAAACTAAATGTAGCCTAGAAGAACTAGATGCTTTTGGGGTACGTCCTGGTACAAAAGTAGTAATCGGCAAGCATCGCAAACAGCCGTTTCGGATCAAGGATTATATTGCTAGCTACACTCTAGATAATAAAGCTTCCGTAGCAATTTTATTATCTTTAGCATCTAGGATCGTCAATCCCCCCGTCGATATTTATTTAGTAGCATCAGCCAAAGAAGAGGTAGGTGCAATTGGCGCACTGTACTTTACGCAAAATCAAACCTTGGATGCTTTAATTGCCTTGGAAATTTGTCCCCTGGCAGATGAATATCCCATCGAGTCAAGTGTAGCCCCCGTGTTACTGTCTCAAGATAACTATGGCGTGTATGATGAGTTGCTCAACGCTGAGATTCGTGACTCTGCCCATAAAGCGGGTGTACCTTTGCAATTAGCGGTATTAGATGGTTTTGGTAGCGATGCTTCGATCGCCATGAAATTTGGTCACGTTTCTAGGGCGGCTTGCTTGAGTTTCCCGACGCAAAATACTCATGGTTATGAAATCGCTCACTTAGGCGCGATCGCTAATTGCATTGAAGTATTAGCTAGCTACTGTATGATGATCGACAATTGACTAAGATAATGTCTTTCGTCCCAAGATTAATAAACTGCGATCGCACTTGTCCAATACCGCAACATCGGGTAAATAACCCCACTGTTCAAAACCATGGCGAGTAAAGAGGTTGATGCTGGGTTGGTTGTGAGCAAAAACAAAGCCAAGAAGGGTTGTTAATTCTAGTTGGGGGCAAAAAGAGATTGCCCGTGATAACAATTGACTGGCGACTTTCTGGCGATGATGTTCGATGCTAATATAAATACTAATCTCAGCTGTATGTAAATAAGCAGGGCGACCATAAAAGTTTTGAAAACTCAACCAACCTAATACTTTTTCTTCTTTGGTAGCCACCCATAGAGGACGATAGGTAGGGCGGTTGCGATACCAATCTAATTTACTCTCTACGGTAACAGGTTCGGTATCTGCAGTTGCCAGGCGATCTGGAATACTTTGATTGTAAATATCAACTATTTCAGTTAAATCTGTCATTTTTGCATCGCGAATTTTCATAGAACAATATTTTGTTTTGCCAAAACTTAATCATGTTTACATTTCTCGCTCTGCTAATTCCATCCAACGTTCGGTGGCGGTATCGATTTCGTGATTGAGAGTAGCTAGCTTATTGGATAATTCCTGTACTAGATTAAAGTCACTACAGTTAATTGCTAGATCGCTTTCTAGTTTTTCTTTGTCGGTTTCTAACTGAGCAATTTTGTTTTCTAGCTTGTTATATTCTCTTCGTTCAAAATTAGAGAGGGCTTTATTTTTTTTATCGCCATTACTGTTGTTGCTATTGTTGTTGTTGCTATTGTTATTCTTTGATTTATTTTGTTTGGTTTCTTTCGCAACTTCTTGTTTAGCTTCTTTATCGGCTCTTTTTTTATGCTCTAAATAAACCGAATAGCTACCAGGATAGTTACGTACTTTTCCCCCAGGCTCGATCGCGAAAATAAATTCTACGGTGCGATCAAGGAAATAGCGATCGTGAGAAACAACAATCACACAGCCGTTAAAGTTCTCCAAATAGTCTTCTAAAATGGCTAATGTTTGTACGTCGAGATCGTTAGTCGGCTCATCCAAAATCAAGACGTTGGGTGCATCCATTAGTACCTGCAACAGAAACAGACGGCGTTTTTCACCCCCAGATAGTTTTTTAATGGGAGAATATTGCTGGTTAGGAGTAAAGAGAAACTTTTCTAGCATTTGGGATGCAGTAATTTGATCGCCATTAGCAGTAGTAACAATTTCGGCAACCTCTTTGATATATTCAATTACTCGCTGTTCTTCATTAAGAGCATTGAGAAGATTATCCGAATGCTGATCGAAGTAGCCAATATGGATTGTTTTACCAATTTCAACTTTTCCCTCATCGGGTTCAATTCTGCCTGTAATGATATTCATCAGGGTAGATTTACCCGCGCCATTACCCCCAATGATACCAATGCGATCGCTTGGAGTGAATTCGTGACTAAAATCTTTAATTAGAGTGCGGTTTTTATAGGATTTGGTAATATTCTCTAATTCAATAACCTTTTTACCGATACGTCTGCCTGGAGTATCGATATCCACCTTGCTTTGAACTTCCTTAAACTCGTGATCTTGCATTTCACCAATGCGATCGATTCTGGCTTTTTGCTTGGTACTGCGAGCTTTTGGTCCTTTTTTGAGCCATTCTAATTCTTTTCGGAGTACTCCTATATGTTTGCGTTGCGAACTAGCAGCAGACTCTTCCTGTAAAGCCTTCTTTTCTAGATAGTAAGAATAATTGCCTGAATAAGTATAAAGATCTGCTCGATCTATTTCAATGATGCGGTTAGTCACTCGATCCAAAAAATAGCGATCGTGAGTAATTAATAAAATAGCACCACTAAAGCGATCGAGATATTCTTGTAACCACTCTACCGACTCTGCATCTAAATGGTTTGTCGGTTCGTCCATTAACAATAAATCGGGTTCGTTTAACAAAGCTGTCGCCAAAGCAATACGCTTGCGATACCCCCCAGAAAGATCCCCTACCCTAGCATCAAAATCTTCAATACCTAGCTTGCTCAAAATAATTTTTGCCTTGGTTTCCAATTCCCATGCACCGACAGACTCCATCTTTTCGGTAACTACCGCTAAGCGCGACATCAAAGCATTTAAATCATCTCCTGCTGCATGAGCTATTTTATGAGATAAATCCTCGTATTCCCTGACCAAGTTCATTTGTTCCCCACTATCGGCAAATACCTGGTCGATTACAGTCCGATTTTCTTCAATTTCTGGTTGTTGTGGTAAATAAATAATTCGGGAGCCAGATTTGGTAATACGTTGACCGCCATCTGTAGGTTCGATCCCCGCAATCATTTTAAGTAGAGTTGATTTACCAGAGCCATTTACTCCAATTAACCCCACTTTATCGTTAGGCTCAACGCTAAAGCTAGCATCCCGCAGAATTTCTTTAATTCCGAAATCTTTTTTAATATTTTGGAGGGTTAAAATACTCATTTAGCTGGCAATAAATAATTGTTGATGATTGGGTGTTGATTGGGCATATTTCTTCTAGGCTAATCTTAAGATAATTACGATGATAAACAATAAATTAGGTTAGAATTCTGTTTAGGGAAACTAAGCTTTTTAGTTAATGGGGATATAGGGATAATGGCTACTTTGAAGTTGACCAAGAAAGATATTGGCGAAATGACACAAGAGAATGTGGCTACTATTGCTGCACGCTTAGAGCAGGATGAGTACAACACTCCTTTTGAAGCCTTGGAAGATTGGCATCTACTTAGAGCGATCGCTTTTCAACGGGAAGAGTTAGCCCAACCTTATCTTCACCTATTGGATATTGAAGCCTATGATGAAGCCTAAGTCAGTTATTAATTATCTAATTATCAATGATTGATGAACATTAATCATTGATGAGTTTGGGGTGGGTAGAGAGTTTGATTCTTTCGACAAACACAGATTAGTTTTTCTAGCCCACCAAATCTATTTGCTTTACTAGGTTAAAGCCTCGGCTAATTAACTCTTCCTCCGAAAGAGAAGAGCAGGATGCCCGTCGGTTTTGCTCAACGAGAATGAGTAATCCGCCAACTCAAAAGAATCACAGGAATAATTCCTACCAATACAATCGCTAAAGCGGGTGCAGCAGCTTCAGCGAGTCGTTCGTCAGAAGCATATTGATAGACGCGGATACCCAAAGTGTCGAAGTTAAAAGGACGAATTACTAAGGTTGCAGGTAATTCTTTCATCACATCGACAAACACCAACATTGCCGAGGTTAATAACCCACCAGCCATCAATGGGGTGTGAATCTTCCAGAGAGTACTAGTCGAACCATAGCCCAAACTGCGGGAAGCATCATCTAGGTTGGGAGATATCTTGTTTAAACTGGATTCTACCGAACCAAAAGCTACCGCTAGAAAACGCACCAGATAAGCAAAAACCAAAGAGGCAATTGTCCCCGATAATAATAATCCTGTAGAAATATTAAAGGTAGCCTGCATCCAGCGATCGATAATATTATCTAATCCTGCCACGGGAATGAGTACGCCCACGGCAATTACCGAACCAGGAATAGCATATCCCATTGCAGCAATGCGTACCGCAGTTTTCATTACTCCGTTAGGTTCTAGCCTTTGTCCATAAGCCATGAACAAAGAAATTGCCATCGCTGCGATCGCCGTAATTCCCGCTAAGATAAAACTATGTTGAGCTAAATCTATAAAGTCACCATCCAAAGCAGAATCCAAATTTTTTAAGGTTAGTTGTAATAAATATCCCCCAGGAATCATAAATCCCAAAACTACTGGGAACAAACAGACAACTAAAGCCAGTAAAGCCCGCCAGGACTTTAATTGGAACGGCGTTAATCTTTTAATCGAACTAGAAGGTTCATAATATTGGGCTGCGTTGCGCGATCGCCTTTCTAAGACAATTAAGATTAAAATAAATACCATCAAGAAGGCTGCTAACTGGGCTGCTGCAGCTCTTTCTCCCATTCCCAACCAAGTGCGATATATTCCTGTGGTAAAAGTATTGATGCCAAAATATTCTACTGTCCCCAAATCATTGAGGGTTTCCATTAATGCCAAAGCCAACCCTGCTACAATTGATGGTCTGGCTAGGGGTAAAGCGATGGTAAAGAAACTTCGCCAGGGATTACAGCCTAATGAGCGACTAGCTTCAATAGTACATACTGACTGTTCTAAAAATGCCACTCGCGCTAATAAATAAACATAAGGATATAGCACCAGCAATAACATCACTGCTGCACCCCATAAAGAACGAATATCGGGAAACCAATAATCTTCTATAGTTGTCCAACCAAAAATATTGCGTAATCCTGACTGTACCGGACCAAAATAATCCAACATATTAGTATAGGCATAGGCTAACAAATATGCTGGTGCAGCCAAGGGCAACAATAATCCCCACTCTAACCAATTACTTCCCCAAAAACGGCACATCGTCACCAGCCAAGCTGTACCTACTCCAATAACACACACTCCAATTCCCACTAAAAGCATTAGTAAGCAAGAGTTAACAATATAATCTTTGAGAACTGTACTAGCCAAATGATGCCAGATAGCACTAGATTTAGTAAAAATACTGCTAAAAACAAAGAAAATAGGGGTAGCAATAATCAAAGCGATCGCCATTACCAATAGCGTCCAACCATTAAGGGCAAAACGCCTAAATATTTTAATAGCAGGAGATAGAATAGAACTTGTCATTTATAAATAGTTAGCGATCTTATTGATTGATAATTAATAATTGATAATTGATCATTGATATCTTATAGTTGATATGCCTAATATTACTGTCAATTTACCCCAAAACTCTTACGAAATTGCGATCGCACCTGGTAGTCTCGATCAACTGGGTAACAAGATGCAACAGTTGAATCTAGGTAAAAAAGTTTTGGTAATCTCTAACCCTGAGATTTTTGGTCACTATGGCGAAACTTGTATTAAGTCTTTAGAAACTGCTGGTTTTGCAACCTGCACTCACCTCATCCCCGCAGGAGAATCGTACAAACATCTTCAGTCGATCCAGCAGGTATATGATACAGCTTTAAACAACCATATAGAACGTTCTTCTACCCTAGTTGCTTTAGGTGGTGGGGTAATTGGCGATATGACAGGTTTTTCTGCTGCAACCTGGCTGCGGGGAGTTAACTTTGTGCAAGTACCTACTTCTTTATTAGCAATTGTTGATGCTTCGGTGGGAGGAAAAACAGGAGTTAACCACCCCCAGGGTAAAAACTTAATTGGGGCATTTTATCAGCCAAAATTAGTCGCGATCGATCCTCACCTTCTAAAAACTTTACCCCCCAGAGAATTTCGTGCGGGTATGGCAGAAGTAATCAAATACGGCGTAATCTGGGATCAAGATCTCTTTACCAAACTCGAACATCATCAGCATCTAGATACTTTAGATAATGTGGGGAATGAATTACTAGAAACTATTATTACTCGTTCTTGTCAGGCAAAAGCAGAAGTGGTTAGTCAAGACGAAAAAGAATCAGGAATTAGGGCAATTCTTAATTATGGACATACCATTGGTCATGCAGTAGAAAGTTTGACTAACTACAAGCAGTTTGTTCACGGTGAAGCAGTAGGTATTGGCATGGTTGCAGCAGGAAAAATCGCCGTAGCCATGGGTTTGTGGACGCAAGAAGAGGCAGATCGTCAAGATGTTTTAATCACCAAAACTGGTTTACCTACAGATATTCCTGATGGTATAGCTACAGAGGATATTTTAGAAACAATTAAAAGCGATAAGAAAGTGAAAGCAGGAAAAGTACGTTTTATCTTACCAACTAGCATTGGTAAAGTAATTATTACCGATCAAGTAACATCTGAAATAATTACAAAAGCTTTAGGATGATAAATAATTTCAAGTAATACTATTCAGTTAAGCCCCCAGAGTTCGGGTGATTTAGGGCGGGTGGAAATGCTTCTGGCTAAGAAGCTTATTCCAACGTAAGTTCGGGATAACCTAAAACTCTTGTTACTTCGCCCTTTATTTAATCCTTTTTTTGATTAACCGCAGAGGACACGGAGAACACAGAGAGAGCTATTTACACTAAATCCGATTTACACCTTTCTGCCTTCTGCCTTCTGCCTTCTGCCTCTGCCTTCACACAACTTTTATTGTTGCAACTTCTTGATTACCGAGATCAAGAAAAACAAAATACTTAGCTAGATCTTTAACCCGAACTGGCGTTATTCTACACCCGTCCGAAGGGGGCAGTACTCACTGTCAAACTACCCGATCAAAAGGAATTATAGAGAATCGAAAATTAAGTCAATTTTGAAACAAATATTCTTAAATTCTTTTTAAACAGAGGGACTTGGGACTTTTGCCCGTAGTATGATGCTGCTATAAATTAAAACAAAACCCCGCACTGTGAATCGATATTTACCCCATATACCTGTCTTGGGAATAGTTTCCATCATTACCCTATCTACTACTCCTTTATTAGCTTTAGACCGTTCTGAAATCTCCACCAGAGTTAAGGAATTCACCGTACAGATAGAAGGGGAAGATACATCGGGTACGGGTACTATTATCGAACAGGATGGGGATACTTATACTGTATTGACTTGTTGGCACGTAGCGAATACAGAATTGGGCTTAGAAATAATTACTGCCGATGGAGAAACTCACGAAGTAACTAGCGTTAAAAACATAGATAATGGCAATATCGATCTAGCAATAATTCAATTTGAAAGCAATGCGGGTTATGAAATTGCTGAATTAGGAGATTCCGAAGAGATTATTGAAGGGGCGAATGCTTACGTTGTCGGCTATCCCGATCCTATTCCTGGTATACCCGAACGAGGCTATGACTTTCAAGATACTAATATTACTCGCAAACTCCAGACAGGAGAAAATGGCTATCGCCTAGTTCACAATACCACTACTACTGGCGGAAGTTCTGGAGGCGGTATCTTTGATGAAGATGGGGTATTAATCGGCATTCACGGGCGCACTACTTCCGATGCTGAAGGTAGAGTAGCTTATGGTTTGGCTATTCCTTTAGAGGTATTTTTTACCGAAGAAGCTAACCTGACTACCCCCGCTAACTTCACCCCACCCCAAGACTATGCCAGTTTGGGAAGACGGAAGTTAAATCAGAAAGACTATCAGGGTGCAGTTGATGATTTTAGCCAAGTCTTAGCAGTCAATCCTAATGATTTTGATGCTTTGATAGGAAGGGGAAAGGCTTACATAGAATTAAACAATTTTGAAGCAGCAATTGTAGATTACAATCTCGTGCTGCAACAGAATGATAACAATGCCACTTATTTCTTCAATCGTGCATACGCTCATGGAGAGCTGAAAAACAACGAAGAAGCGATCGCCGATTATAATGAAGCTATCCGTCTCGATCCTGAATATGCTCTTGCTTACAACAATCGGGGTAGTAGCTACTACGATCTAAAAGAATACGAAAAAGCGATCGCTGATTATAATGAAGCCATCCGTCTCGATCCCGAACATGCTTCTGCTTACTACAATCGGGGTATTAGCTACAACGATCTAAAAGAATACGAAGAAGCGATCGCCGATTATAATGAAGCCATCCGTCTCGATTCCGAATATGCTTCTGCTTACAACAATCGAGGTGGTAGCTACAACGATCTAAAAGAATACGAAGAAGCGATCGCCGATTATAATGAAGCCATCCGTCTCGATCCTGAATATGCTCTTGCTTACTACAATCGGGGTAATAGCTACTACGATCTAAAAGAATACGAAAAAGCGCTCGCCGATTATAATGAAGCCATCCGTCTCGATCCCGAACATGCTCTTGCTTACTACAATCGAGGTATTAGTTACAAAAATCTAGAAGAATACGAAAAAGCGCTCGCCGATTATAATGAAGCCATCCGTCTCGATCCCGAAGATGCTAATGCTTACTACAATCGAGGTTTGATCTATGAAATACTTAACGAAAAAGAAAAGGCAATCGCCGATTTTCAAATATCGGCAGATTTAGATAGACAACAAGGAAACATTGAATATTTTCAACAAGCATTAGATCGTATTGAACGACTTCAATGAATCTCTGACAATTAATTATTCATTAATCGAAACAGATGCGATCGCTTTTTCTGCCTTTTTCAAATACTTATCAAACTTCTCAGCTTCAGCAGAATAAGTAGCAATGTAGGCTTTTTGATTTTTGATTGTCCAAAATTCTAGGCGTTTTTTACTACCCGATCTTTCTTGATAAATCACTTTTCTACCTTCTTTATTGGCAAAGGTAATGGATGTTGCTGGTTCGATAATCTCGTTATTAGTTTCTATTTGATTGGTTGCTTGAGCGGTATATTCATTCAGGGATAGGGGTTTGGATAGTTTTTCTACGGTAATAGTTACTCTCTCGCGGAATTCGTCGCGATCGCTTTCTAGAGGAGCGATAAAATCAACTCCTGGTTGTTGAAAAGTGCGCCAATTTTCTTGGACTTGCCATTGTTCGGGATGTTCTATAGTGAGATTGTTTTCTGCATTGTTGTAAGTTGTATATTTGTCTGCACTAGCAAAACTAAAACCAACAATTCCTAAAGCGATCGTTCCCATACCCCATGCTAACCAAGGAAGGAAAGATTTTTTATTGGTTGGGTTACTATATTCAGTTATGTCTGAATTGCGATCGCTAGAATTATTGGTAACGATCGTATTATTGAGTTTCTCCCAATCTGCTAGTATTTCGGCAACTGATTGATATCTTTCCTGGCGATCGCCTTTCACCATGCGATCAATCATTTGAATTAAATTAGGATTATATTTTTGATGGCTAACGGGTAAGTGATCTTGCCAAATTGGGTTATCTTGTTTGTCTAAATATATTTGTTGCGGATCGACTCCCGTTAAAGCATTAATAGCCACCATTCCCACTGCATAGATATCGCTGCAAAATTTTGGTCTTCCCGATCTTTGTTCGTTAGGCATATAGCCATCAGTACCAATCGCCACGGTTACGACTGATTTTCCTTGACTATTAATATTTGATGATTTTATTTTTTCTTTTACCGTACCAAAATCAATTAAATATATTTTGTGATCGTACTTGTTTCTAATTAAATTAGAAGGCTTGATGTCGCGATGGATATAGTTATTGTTGTGGACAAAATTTAAGACATCCAAAATATCTTTAAGAATGGGAAGGAGTTCTGGTTCTGTTAATTGCTTTTTCTGAGCAAATTCTTTTTCAAGATTTTCTCCTTCAATCAACTCCTGAACTAAATAAAACTTCTTATCTGTTTCAAAATAGTCAAGTATTTGTGGTATTTGGGAATGTTTGCCTAATTTTTGCAGTATTTTTGATTCTTGATTAAAAAAACGTGTGCCAACTTTCAATAAAAAATCATTATTGTAATCAGGCGTAAACTGCTTAATAGCATATTGACGATCTATATCCGCAGAAAGATCGGTAGAGCGATATACTTTCCCCTGTCCCCCTTCCCCTATCGGTTCTTCAATGCGATATTTGTCTTTTAATATTTTACCAATAAGATTATCTTTATTAGTTTCCATAAAAACCTACTCATATATAAATAAAAATTTTAGTATTTTGTAAAAAAGCAAAGGTAAATTTGAATGCGGTATTGTATAGTTACAACCTACTTAAAATTACTACAAAATCGAAATACCTTAAAGTTTTGCCATGAAAACTTCCATATCCCTTAAAATTATTTCTGGATTAGCTTTCGTCTCGGCTTTTTTGGCTCTATCTCTTACAGCTAAAGCCTCCAGCGATAAATATCACTGTCAGGAAATCAACAATACCTATGGTGTTTATTCTCGCGTTGTTAGAGGGGATATGAGGCTGATGAATTTTACGCGAGATGTTCCTCAAGATTGGACTATTGAGAGTCGTTGCGAAGAAGTGGCAAACAGATTTCAGAGATATTATGACAATGAAATCTTAAGATATATTGGTTCAGGATATGTCAACAACGAACCAGTGTTGTGTGCTGTCGTCGTCAAAGGGGATGATTGTAGTTCGGATAATATTTTAGTTACACTTCCCCCCAAAAGAATACCTCATGAAGAAGCCAGGAAACTCATGGATACGAGAGGTTTAAGTAATGGCACAGTCATTGACGTTAAAGGAAAAGGCAAACTAGAAAGCTATGTTAATGGGAATAATTACTACGATCTAGAAATATTAGAACAAATCATTTTAGAGCAAGAAAAAAGCGATCGCTTGATTGTTAAAGAATGAAAAAGTAGCCATTTAAATAAAAATTGATGCCAAAGCATTATTTAGATGGGGGGGTGCAAGAAAAATACTTGTGGTGGAGATAATTCCCACAAATAGCGATCGCATGACAAACATAGGTAATTTAATAAAGTTTTGGAGTAATGGACAATAGACAACGGACATTGGACAATTAAGCCAAATTATCGATATTAACTATTTACTTATTAGTTTATTACTCATGGCTTTAAAACCCTGTAAAGTTTGCGGTACTCTCAATGCAGAGGGAGTAGAAACTTGTCTTAGTTGTGGTCATGATCCCGAAGGTAGCAAAAGACCAGTTATTTTTCGCTATGTCGCGATCGCTTTAGTCATCTGTTTTGCCCTACCCTTTTTATCAGGAATAATTAACTGGGTATTTCTTCAACTAAATCCAGATAAACCAACACCAACTCAACCAAAAGTTTCTTTGATTCAATCAACTAAAAACTAAAAGTAGTCCGAATTGTCCCAATAACCAAATCATCAGAATCCTGAATATTACTATCGGGTTCGGTAATCCAAATTATCCCTGGAGTAATAGCAATATTATCGCTAATTTGATACTGATAAAAAGCTTCCAAATGTAAGGAGCGTTGCGAAGCCATGCCGTTAGGCTTATCGCGATCTGCTGCTAGATTATCGATGGTAGAGTCGGTAGCGGTAGGTTCGCTTCCCACCACAATTCCCGCCATACTACCTTCTTTGCCCAAATCGGCAAAAGCCAAAGTTGCTGCCCAATTCCAGACATCTTGAGTCCCTCGATCTAGCTGATTATCAAGAGTATTGAGATTGCTAACTTTACTTAAACCACCCCAACCACCAATAACAATGCGATCGCTAATTGCCCAGGATAATTCTAAGCCATAGGAATTACTAACTGTCGGCGTTGCTTCCCCAAACACCTCTTCGGTTTCTGCCTGTAGATTAGCTTGGTTTGTGCCTGTTTCTGAATCGCTTTGATTGTAACTATGGATGTATGTAGCAGCTAAACTAAGACTATCAATCGGCTCGATCGCAATTTGACCTAAGGCACTATAAGCACCATTAAACAAACCACTACCAGAACTTGATTCGTTGGCAGGAGAAGCCAAATAACCCGCACTAATTTTAAGGCGATCGATGGGACGATGTACGACTCCTACTCCTGCATCCCTAGGAGGATTATAAATGGGGTTACGAGTACCAAAAATTGAAATAGATCCCGAACCACCATCACCATCTAAAATATTGATACTAGGAGCAATGTCGTCGGTTTCAACTCCTGTCGCACCAATAATAAAGCCCAGACTGTCAGTTACCCCAAAGCTGTAACGTAATTCTTCTAGCTCAAATTTACCTCTATCTGTATCTGTATCGGAGTTCGCAAAAGATAGATCCCCCTGAAAAGTACCCACTGCTTCGCTAAAGCCAGAAAAATCATTACGAGACAATCTAGTAAATAGCAAATCTTTACCGCTAAAGCTAGTTTCTAAATCTAGTCTCAATCTACTGCTAAAAGTACTGCTAGTCTCTGTATTATTAGAAAAGACATCACTGATGCCAAAGACAGCTTCCCCATTGAGTTTGGTTGTTGTGGAAAATTGAGTTGCTTCTAGATCTGCTAATCTTGCCTCAACACCATCTGCTTTTCCCCTTAGGATCGCCAAATCTGATTGAAATTCCTGCATCAAACGTAGTACAGTTTCAACATCTGTTTGAGGCATTTGATCGGAATTTTTCAAGAGATTTTCGACCTCATTCAAACAACTATTTAACTCTGCTACAAATTCTGCACGAGAAACAGTTTGTTCACCCCGAAAAGTATTGTCTGCAAATCCACCAATGCAACCATAGCGATCAATTAAACCCCTTAAAGCTTCATAAGACCAATCTGTCGGTTCAATGTCCTTTAGTCGTTCGACACCATCGACCTGAACCAAAAATACTGAAGTGTTGTTAAAGCGATCACCGAAATTTTTGCTTAAATTTTCTTGACGATCTATACTTTTTGGTATACTTTTAGTTTGCCAATCTATATTTAAAGCTTTTTCTAAAGCACCAACTTTCACTGTAGAAAATAGCAATAAATACGCACCAGCAATTGGCATCGCTCGGTTGAACGTTCTCCACAATTTAGACACTTTCGACAATCCTCACTCACACCAAAATCGCGTTCAACTTTGCTCGTTGCTTTCAAATTAATTAAAAGACTATTTTCGCAGCAGAGTTTAGCACTAATGCCAAAACACTAGTAGCTGTAGTTGCGAAAAACCAAGAATTTCACGATTGTTTAATCTTTTTCTATTTTGGCATTGCTCAAAATCAATTGGGAAAAAAACTTAAAGTTAACAGTTATTGTTAATAAACTTAAAGTTATAGCCGCAAAACATAATCATTCGCAATTTTTCTCAACATTCATGAATTTCAGCTTTGGTTATTAGGCTAATAAAAAAAATGAGTCAACTGTAGTCAACTCATTTCAATCAATATAATCAGTATTTCCAATCTTCAATATTCAATTGTCTAATTAGCTAGCTTTAACAAAGCTAACATCACGGTCTTTGGTCGCCCAGAATATTCCATGAATTTTTTGTACTGCATCCATTAGTTCATTAGCGTGTTGGGCACTAACTTCTACTTTACAAGCAGAACATAGTTTAGCAGCCTTCCAAAAAGTATCGTGAAGATCGGGATATTTTTCTAAATGAACAGGCTTAAAGTAGTCTGTCCACAGAATCAATAAATCTTCTTTAGTCTTTTGAGCTTGTTCTTCTTTAATCGCTACATAGCGAGAAAGAGTATTGTGATAAGCAATCATAGCTGACTTATCGCCAATATCTGGATGCTCTAATTCGAGAATTTTTTTAGTCATAGAGACTACAGCTTCGGCTGTGATCCGAGCGGAAGCAGGGTCGTACACACCACAGGGGCCATCACAGTGAGCGTGAACTTCAGGTGCGGGAAATAAATTTTTAATCTGGGAAATAACTTGTTTCAGTATCATAATCTATGTTGTTCTGTTTTAGGATACGCGATCGCTTCTTGATGAGCTACCTAGAGTGCCTATCGGCGTTCTAACCCTAGAGCTTACACCTTCTTGGGCGGTATCTCATCGCTTTACTTAGTTACTTGAAACAGTAATAACTTGAAATTGGGGTTGTCAGATACACTGCAAGACATAGAATCACGATGATCTAAATGTCTATAATCCCCACTGAATTTTAGCTTAGTGCGTTCTGGGGTATCTTTGCAAGAGCGCAAATCTTTAACTTTTATAAGATTGCTAATTTAATTGACTGTTTATTTTTCGCTAATAGGATCGACCTTATCAATCACGCTTAGAGTTCCATCTTCCCCCACCTGCCAAACATCGTAACTACCAACAACATCGCCGTTTTCGTCGATATCTACATTACCGCTTGCACCTTGAAAGTTAATATCTTCTCCATTACGTACCATTTCCATTGCTTTGCAAGCATCAGTTACTTCGGTACCAGGAGCATTGGCTACCTCTAATATTTTGCTCTTAATTCCTTCGCCTGTATTCGCATCACTGGCTTCTGCTGCCAACATCATCAAGACTGCAGCATCCCAATTATGAGGAACATAAGCAGTTAAGTCTTTACCAACTTTTTCATTCCACAAAGCAGTAAACTCTTCTAATGCTGCTCCGTTTGCTCCTGGCACAGTCCCTAAAGCTCCTGCAATAATTGATTTACCATCAGCAGTTTTACCTACCTGACGTACAAAGTCATCAGAGTAAACTCCGTCAGTTAACAAAACAGTTACGCCATCACTCAGCCCCTGTTCAAAAGCCGATTTTAGCAAGACGCTACCCGTTTCTGCATATAGGATCGCTGCAACTGCATCGGGTTTATCGCCAAAAGCTTGTTTAGCTTCACTATCTAAAGTTGCTGCTTTAGGATCGTGGCGGACAGGTTTTCCTACAATATTACCTCCGCTGTTTTTAAATGCTTCGACAAACTGTTCTTCAAATCCCACACCATAGTCATTATTAATCGCAACAGTAGCCACATTTTTAAATCCTTGTTTTTGTGCTAGTGCTGCCAAAGCTTTTGACTGATAGGTATCTGGTGGAGCAGTGCGCGCCCAATAGCCATTAAATTCATCATTTTGCGCTCTTTCTGTAAATACTGGACTAGTACTCCCAGGAGACACCATCATGACCTTGTTTCTAACCGCAACATCCACCGCAGCACCCGAAACGCTACTGGCAAAAGCTCCTACCACACCAGCGACTTGATCTACTTCTGCTAACTTAGTCATGGCACTACTACCTGCACTAGGATCAGTTTGGCTATCTTCTACAACCAAGCTAACTTGAGCTTCGTTGACTCCACCACACTCGTTAATTGTATCTACTGCTAACTGCACTGCAGCAGGCCAATTTTGTCCGATGGATGATAAATCTCCTGTAGTGGGAGCCAATGTTCCTAGCTTTAAACCTTTACCCCCTCCTGCATCACCACCGCCATCTGTACCAGCAGAATCGCTGCCTCCTCCTTGGCAAGAGGTTACTAATGCTCCTGCACCGACACAGGCTAAAACCAGTATTAGTTTGGCTGCAATAGGACGAGTTTGATTAAAAAATTTCATATTGGCAATTCCAGCTTAATTTAGCTCCAGGTTCAATTAGCTTGGAATTGTACTCGAAATATTAAATAAGATCTTTAAGACAACTTGAAAAAATACTTTTCTTAATTAGCTCTTAACAAACTGACTTTAATTGAAACGGAGAGGGGGGGATTCGAACCCCCGATGAAGTTTACACCCCATAACTCCTTAGCAGGGAGCCGCTTTCAACCGCTCAGCCACCTCTCCAAGTCGTATCGGTTTATAAATATAGCATAATTTCTGGGGACTTGGATGAAAACAGAGCAAAAACAACCATAAGTTAGCAATATAGAATTGCTTGTGGGCTTATTTTATCAAGTCCACAAGCGATTATTACGACTGATTAATTTGGTTTAATAACAGGCTTAACCGAAAAGAATTGGTATGATATTTGCGATCGCGTTAGTCTATTCTGCCAAACATGGCTTTTGCGTTGTTGAAACATCTGATCATGATACTTTAGGTTCAGGATTTTGTTTTTGTCTAGAAAACTTAAACGTTGTGATCTAAGTTTTCTAGATTATTTTAGCGATCGCTTTAACCCATCCCTTAGCACCAGTATGGGATGCAGTCTGCCAACCGTGACTCTCTAAACTACTATCTATACCCAAAGCAGTGGGAACAATAATGGGAATATCGACAGCTTCTAATAATGGTAAATCTTGCTTGGTACTGCCCAAACCAACGGTAGTTACTTTGCCCGAATTCCTTGAGCGATAATTTTCTTTAAGCCAGGTAACAGCCTTTCCTTTTGCTGCCCCAGCACCCATAACTAAAGATAGTTTGCCCTCAGGAATAATTTGAAAGCCATACTCTTGTGCCACCGATTGCAATTTACTAATTTGTAAACGACTAGGAGTTAAAAAATATTCACTAAATTCTCTAGATTTGGCTCTTCTGGCTGCGGTTAAGGAAACTCCCATCAGTTTTTGAACATTTTCTTCATCTAGATCGCCAAAACCCCGCAATATTTTGCTAATCTCTTCTTGAACGACTTTTAAAGCGGCTCTGGCTTCGGTATAGGTACAGCCAAGTTGATAAAGATTATAACCATCGACTGCTTCAACTGATTCAGATTTTGCGATCGCAAAATCTTGACTGTTTTTAGGAATAAAAATTCCGCTTCCTTGCTCGACAACAAAAGCACTATTAAAACCCAGAGTTTGAGATACTGCTTCTACCTCAGCACGAGTATTGTTGATTACGGGAATTAGGGGAATATTCTGCTCCTGTAGTTGCTTAACTGTGGAGATCGCTTCTACACAATCATAATCTTCTACAGGTAACAAAATTTCAGACAAACCAGTCAAAATCATTAAGGACATAAGATACTACACTAACTTCTAAATTATTTGCAAAAATGTATTGTCTGCAAAAATATAGTAAATGGTCGTGCTGTAAACTTGTAGTTATTGTGTCCTAAACTTGACCGAATCTCCATGAGAAGGCAAGCCTTCTGCTTGAGCTAAAATCTGGATCGTACTAGACATATTTTTCAAGGCTTTAGCAGAATATTGAATGAGGCTAGAGTGCTTCATAAAAGTTTCTACTCCCAAGGCAGAAGCATAACGGGCTGCACCAGAAGTTGGTAATGTATGATTTGGCCCTGCCAAATAATCTCCTGTTGCCTCTGGAGTAGAATTACCAATAAAGATTGCCCCTGCATGGCGTATCTGATTAATCAAGTCCCAAGGTTCTTCTATTTCTAATTCCAAATGTTCGGGAGCAAATAAATTAGAAAGCTGGGCTGCTTGCTCAAGAGACTCTACTACCACGATTAAACCATAATGGGCGATCGCTTTTTCGGTTAAAACTTTGCGGGGATGATTAGCTAGCTGCTTCGTTACTTCTTGCTGTACTTTTTGAGCTAAATTGCGGTCTGTAGTAATCAAAATTGCTGCTGCCATTGGATCGTGTTCTGCTTGAGCTAACATATCTGCTGCCACATAAACCGAGTTTGCCTGAGCATCTGCAATGATTAAAACTTCCGAAGGACCAGCTAACGAATCAATGCCGACAGTGCCATAGACTATCTTCTTGGCTAGAGTAACGTAAATATTTCCTGGCCCTGTGATTACATCGACTTTGGGGATAGTCTCCGTACCATAGGCTAATGCTCCAATAGCTTGCGCGCCACCTACCCGATAGATCTCTTCAATTCCTGCTTCTTGGGCTGCTACCAACACTGCTGGATTAATTTTACCATCTTGACCAGGAGGCGTAACCATAACAATACGAGGAACTTGGGCAACTTTAGCAGGGACAGCATTCATCAAAACTGTACTAGGATAAGAAGCTCTACCGCCTGGTACATAAAGTCCTGCTCGATCTACTGGGGTGTAGCGTTTGCCTAATACCACCTCATTTTCCTCAAACTGTACCCAGGATTTAGGGACTCGCTGACGATGAAAGGCTTCTATTTTTTGACAAGCTATCTGAATCGCACTGAGGAGATCTTTAGATATTTGCTGATAGGCAGCATCCAATTCCGAACCACTGACTTTCAATTGATTCGCAGTATATACTTGTCGATCAAATTTTTTGGTGTATTCTAGTAAGGCGCGATCGCCTTTTTGCCTGATATCAGTAACAATTTCTTTAACGATCGCTTCTTTTGGTTGAATATCTTCACCATTACTGCGATCGCAAATACGCTGTAATTCTGCTTGTGCCTCCGTTTGCCGTTCGATTATTCGCAGCATCGAGATCCCCATTTCCATTTTGATCCGTTAACACTAGATGAGCTTTTACTTACAATCTATTATAAAAATCTTTACAGTAATTTACTCACTATATTTTTAGCTTAACGTGAATCTATAGTTAACTGCCTCTTTTGCGAACCAATCGATCTGTTTTTTGCCTTTAATTTTGCTTAAATTGTTTTGTTGGAGGCGACTCAATGTGAGAAATAAACTAAAAATTGTTTGACATAGCTCCAAGATAATTGCTATATTGTAAAATCCAATTCTATGTGTACTTTCTAAATTACTTACAAAAAGCAATTTCTGTTTAAATAACTGTGGCTAATTCCAAATCGGCAATCAAACGTATCAGAACAGCAGAACGCAACCGTTTGCGTAACAAGACCTACAAATCTGCCCTAAGAACTTTAACCAAAAATTACTTTGGGGCGGTAGAAACATACACAGCCGAACCTACTCCTGAAAATATGGAAGTTGTTAAGCAATCTATGTCCGCAGCCTATAGCAAAATTGATAAAGCGGTTAAGCGTAATGTACTTCATAAAAACAATGGAGCAAGAAAGAAGGCTCGCATCGCTAGAGTATTGAAAAATGCAACGGCTTCATAGGTAGTGAACTTGTGAGATCTACATTGTGAGATTTTCAGCACTTCTTAGGCAAATATATTAAAAAATAGGCAATACACAAAGTAAATGCAGTTAATAGATACCCATGTTCACATCAACTTTGATGTTTTTCAAGGGAATTTAAGCTCGTTGAAGCAACGCTGGCAACATGCAGGAGTAGTCCATCTAGTGCATTCTTGTGTAGAACCAAGTGAATTTCAGGGAATACAATCCTTAGCGGATCGTTTCCCTGAATTGTCGTTTGCAGTTGGATTACATCCTTTAGATGTTGATCAATGGTCGAGCAATACAAGAGCACAAATTGAAGATTTCGTCAGTAGGGATCGACGAGTTGTAGCCATTGGAGAAACGGGGTTAGACTTTTATAAGGCAGACAACCAAGACTTGCAAATTATAGCCTTAAAAGAGCAATTGAGAATAGCCAAAAAGCTCGATAAACCTGTGATAATTCACTGTCGAGATGCAGCAGCCAAGCTAAAGGAGGTGCTGACCAATTTTTGGTCAGAAGAAGGTGCTGTAAAAGGAGTAATGCACTGCTGGGGCGGAAACGAAATAGAAACTCAGTGGTTTTTAGATTTGGGATTTTATATCAGCTATAGCGGTATTGTTACTTTTAAAAACGCCAAACAAGTTCAAGCAGCAGCCAAAATTGTACCAAGCGATCGCTTGTTAATTGAAACAGACTGTCCTTTTTTGGCACCCGTTCCCCATCGGGGCAAAACCAACGAACCTTCCTATGTACTTCATGTAGCAGAACAAGTAGCAAGTCTACGTCAGACAGATCTAGAAACTATTGCCAGACAAACTACCGCCAATGCCTGTCGTTTATTTAATCTAGAGTTAGGAAACTCATCACCAAACTAAAACTCAAATTTTTTAAATAAATAAGGTAATTGGCCTTCGGGCATGACTGCGTTCTGCAATTTTTTTGTAACAGTCAAAATTAAAAACCACACTAACCATCATCTTCATGACTAATTTGAAATACAATTTGCTACCAGACTTAATTGAAATTCAACGCTCTAGTTTTCGTTGGTTTTTAGAAGAAGGGTTAATCGAAGAACTCAACAGTTTCTCCCCCATTACCGACTATACGGGTAAATTTGAGCTGCACTTTATGGGGGAAAATTATCGCCTCAAAGAACCCAAATACTCAATGGAAGAGGCAAAACGTCGCGATAGTACTTACAACGTACAAGTATACGTTCCCACCCGCCTAATCGATAAAGAAAGTGGTGAAATCAAGGAAATGGAGGTGTTTGTCGGGGATCTTCCATTAATGACCGATCGCGGTACATTTATAATTAACGGCGCAGAACGAGTAATTGTCAATCAGATCGTGCGATCGCCTGGAGTTTATTACAAGGCAGAAACCGATAAAAATGGTCGTCGTACCTATTCTGCTTCTTTGATTCCCAACCGTGGTGCTTGGTTGAAGTTTGAAACCGATAAAAATGGTTTAGTTTGGGTCAGAATTGATAAAACTCGTAAACTTTCGGCTCAAGTATTGCTTAAGGCGATCGGTTTGAGCGATAACGAAATTATGGATGGTATTCGCCACCCCGATTTCTATCAGAAAACTCTAGACAAAGAGGGTAACCCTAGCGAAGAAGAAGCCCTGCTAGAGCTATATCGTAAATTACGTCCTGGTGAACCTCCCACTGTTAGTGGCGGTCAACAACTATTAGAATCTCGTTTCTTCGATTCTAAACGCTACGACTTAGGTAGAGTTGGTCGCTATAAACTAAACAAAAAACTCCGTTTAACCGTTCCCGATACCACAAGAGTTCTAACTACTACTGACATTCTTTCAGCAGTAGCTTATCTAATTAACTTGGAATTTGATGGGGGTAATACTGATGATATCGATCACCTAGGAAATCGTCGTGTTCGTTCGGTAGGAGAACTACTACAGAACCAAGTTAGAGTTGGTCTAAACCGTTTAGAGAGAATCATTCGCGAACGGATGACCGTTAGCGAAGCCAATAGTTTAACCCCTGCAGCACTGGTCAATCCTAAACCTTTGGTCGCAGCCATCAAAGAATTCTTTGGTTCGTCCCAGCTATCCCAGTTTATGGATCAAACCAATCCTTTGGCTGAGTTGACCCACAAACGTCGTCTTTCTGCTCTTGGCCCTGGTGGTTTAACTAGAGAAAGAGCCGGTTTTGCGGTGCGAGATATCCACCCTACTCAATACGGACGTATTTGCCCTGTAGAGACTCCTGAAGGCCCTAACGCTGGTTTGATTGGTTCTTTGGCAACTTATGCCCGTGTCAATCCCTATGGCTTTATTGCTACTCCTTATTACCAGGTAGATAACGGTCGTGTTCTCAAGAATGAAGACCCCGTATATCTAACTGCGGATGAAGAGGATGATATGAGAGTTGCCCCTGGAGACGTAGCTACTGATGATGATGGCTACATCTTAGGCGAGACAATTGCCATCCGCTATCGTCAAGAATTCTCAACCTGTAATCCCGATGAGGTAGATTATGTAGCAATTTCTCCAGTACAAATTGTTTCTGTAGCTACTAGCTTGATTCCTTTCCTCGAACACGACGATGCTAACCGTGCCCTAATGGGTTCTAACATGCAACGTCAGGCAGTACCTCTATTGCGTCCCGAACGTCCTTTGGTAGGTACTGGTTTGGAAGCTCAAGCAGCTCGCGATTCTGGGATGGTGGTAGTTTCTCGTACTCACGGGATAGTTACTTATGTCGATGCGGAAGTTGTTCGAGTCAGGGTTGAAGAAGGGGAAAACGGTTTATATGCTCCCGATCCTGGAGAAGAGATCGTTTACAAACTACAAAAATATCAGCGTTCTAACCAAGATACCTGTTTAAATCAACGTCCTCTAGTATACGCAGGCGAAGACGTTGTGCCTGGTCAGGTATTAGCCGATGGTTCATCTACTGAGGGCGGAGAACTAGCATTAGGACAAAACGTTTTGATTGCTTATATGCCTTGGGAAGGCTACAACTATGAAGACGCGATCTTAATCAGCGAACGTCTAGTTTATGACGATGTTTACACTAGTATTCACGTTGAAAAGTTTGAAATTGAAGCCAGACAAACCAAATTAGGACCAGAAGAAATCACCAGAGAAATTCCTAACGTGGGTGAAGATGCGTTGCGTAATTTAGACGAACGAGGCATTATTCATATTGGTGCTTGGGTAGAAGCGGGAGAAATTCTAGTAGGTAAGGTCACTCCCAAAGGAGAATCAGATCAACCTCCTGAAGAAAAACTACTTCGAGCTATTTTTGGCGAAAAAGCTAGAGATGTAAGAGATAATTCCTTGCGCGTTCCTAACGGTGAAAAAGGTCGCGTCGTAGACGTGCGGGTCTTTACCAGAGAACAGGGCGACGAACTTCCTCCTGGTGCAAATATGGTAGTGCGGATCTACGTGGCACAAAAACGTAAGATTCAGGTAGGAGATAAAATGGCTGGTCGTCATGGTAATAAAGGTATTATCTCTCGTATCTTACCGATTGAATCCATGCCCTATCTGCCTGACGGTACTCCGATTGACATTGCTCTTAATCCTTTGGGCGTACCTTCACGGATGAACGTTGGACAGGTATTTGAGTGTCTTTTAGGTTGGGCTGGCGAAAATCTGGCTATGCGCTTCAAAATGATGCCTTTTGACGAAATGTACGGTAAAGAAGCATCGAGAGAAACCGTTCACGGCAAAATTCAAGAAGCTGCTCGTAAACCGAATAAATCTTGGGTCTACGACGATCGCAACCCAGGTAAAATCAAAGTATATGACGGACGCACGGGTGAAGCATTTGATCGCCCTGTAACCGTGGGCAAAGCCTATATGCTCAAGCTAGTTCACCTAGTAGATGATAAGATTCACGCTCGTTCTACAGGTCCTTACTCTTTGGTTACACAACAGCCTTTGGGTGGTAAAGCACAACAGGGTGGACAAAGATTCGGTGAAATGGAGGTATGGGCATTAGAAGCATATGGTGCAGCTTATACTCTCCAAGAGCTATTAACGGTTAAGTCCGATGATATGCAGGGACGAAATGAAGCCCTCAACTCCATCGTTAAAGGTAAGCCCATCCCTCGTCCTGGTACGCCAGAATCCTTCAAAGTATTAATGCGAGAACTACAGTCTTTGGGCTTAGATATTGCAGTACATAAACTTGAAGCCTTAGAGGATGGTAGTAGTCGGGATGTAGAAGTTGATTTAATGGCAGATACTCCCCGTCGTACTCCTAATCGACCCACTTATGAATCCTTACAAAGAGAGGAAACCACTGAAGAAGTCTGATTTTGAAGGATCAAGGATCAGGGATGAAGGAGAAGGAGCGAGAATATTTTCTATTCCTAATCCCCAGTCCCTAATTCCTAATTCCTAATTCCTAATCCCCAGTCCCTAATTCCTAATCCCTAATTCCTAGTCATCAATGAGAAACCAGATAGAGCAAAGATTCGATTACGTTAAAATTGGTATCGCTTCTCCTGAGAGAATTCGTCAGTGGGGAGAAAGAACTTTACCCAACGGTCAGTTAGTGGGCGAAGTAACCAAACCAGAAACCATTAACTATCGTACTCTCAAACCAGAGATGGACGGGTTGTTTTGCGAGCGCATTTTTGGCCCTGCAAAAGACTGGGAATGTCACTGTGGAAAATATAAACGAGTACGCCACCGCGGTATCGTTTGCGAACGTTGTGGTGTAGAAGTTACCGAATCACGGGTGCGTCGCCACCGTATGGGCTACATCAAACTAGCTGCTCCCGTAACTCACGTTTGGTATCTCAAGGGTATTCCTAGCTATCTCAGTATTTTGCTAGATATGCCCTTGAGAGATGTAGAACAGGTAGTTTACTTTAATGCCTATGTAGTCCTCGATCCTGGTAATGCAGGCAATTTATCAGCTAAACAATTACTAACAGAAGATCAGTGGATCGAAATTGAAGACCAGCTTTACAGTGAAGATTCCGAACTAGTTGGTGTTGAAGTTGGTATTGGTGCAGAAGCAGTGCAAAGGCTCTTAGAAGAGGTCAATTTAGAAGAAGAAGCCGAAAAGCTGCGAGAACAAATTGCTGATGCTAAAGGGCAAAAAAGAGCCAAGTTAATCAAACGCCTGCGGGTGATCGATAACTTTGTGGCGACAGGTTCTAGACCTGAATGGATGGTAGTGACAGCGATTCCTGTAATTCCTCCAGATTTGCGTCCGATGGTGCAGTTGGATGGTGGACGCTTTGCCACTTCCGACTTAAACGATCTCTATCGTCGAGTGATCAACCGTAACAATCGTTTGGCGAGACTGCAAGAAATTCTCGCTCCCGAAATTATCGTTCGTAACGAAAAACGGATGCTGCAAGAAGCGGTAGATGCCTTAATCGATAACGGTCGTCGCGGTCGTACAGTAGTAGGTGCCAATAATCGTCCCCTAAAATCGCTATCGGATATTATTGAAGGTAAACAAGGGCGTTTTCGTCAAAACTTACTGGGTAAACGGGTTGACTACTCTGGACGTTCGGTCATTGTAGTAGGACCTAAGTTAAAAATTTATCAGTGTGGTTTGCCCAGAGAAATGGCGATCGAACTGTTTCAGCCTTTTGTAATTCATCGCCTGATTAACAGTGGCATGGTCAACAACATTAAGGCTGCTAAAAAATTGATTCAACGTAACGATTCTAGCGTCTATGAAGTATTGAAAGAAGTAATTGCAGGACACCCTGTAATGCTCAACCGCGCACCAACGTTGCATAGATTAGGTATTCAGGCATTTGAGCCAATTTTGGTAGAAGGACGAGCAATTCAACTTCATCCTTTAGTATGTCCAGCTTTTAACGCTGACTTTGATGGCGACCAAATGGCGGTTCACGTACCTCTATCTTTAGAGGCTCAAGCAGAAGCAAGATTGTTGATGCTGGCTTGCCACAATATCTTATCTCCTGCTACGGGACGACCGATTGTTGCACCATCTCAAGATATGGTCTTGGGCTGCTACTATTTAACTGCTGAAGATCCCCTAGCTACTAAAGGCAAAGGTCGTCGTTTTGGCAATTTGGACGATGCGATCAAAGCCTACGAACAGGGTCAAGTAGACCTTCACACTCATGTCTGGCTGCGTTACGAAGGAGAGGTTGTCACCGAAGAACCAGATGTAGAAATAATCGAAGAAGAACAATTAGGTGACGGTAGCAAAATTGAATACTATCGTCAGAGATTTGTTCGCCGAGCTGCCGACGGAGAAGAAATTTCTCAATACATAGATACTACTGTTGGACGTATTATCTATAACAAGACAGTGCAGCAAGCTTTGACAGCAACAGTGTAAACAAATAATTGCATTGCGCCTAAAAGTTTAGAGAGTTTTTATAGCCCAGAATAGAATCAATAAACAATGAAATTTTATAACCACATCGTTGATAAAGGTCGTCTTAAAAAACTGATGGCTCTTTCCTTTACAGAATATGGATCAGCTCACAGTGCGACTATGGCTGACTCTTTAAAAGAATTAGGATTTCGTTATGCTACCGTAGCTGGAGTTTCCATCAGTATAGACGACCTCAAAGTACCACCAATTAAAGCAGAAATGCTCGAAGCAGCAGAGGTGGAGATCAGGGAAACAGAAGATCGTTATGCTCGTGGAGAAATTACTGAGGTAGAACGTTTTCAAAAGGTAATTGATACTTGGACGAGTACTTCAGAGAACCTCAAAAACGAGGTAGTAACCAATTTCCGTGCTACCGATCCTCTAAATTCTGTTTACATGATGGCATTTAGTGGAGCGCGAGGAAACTTATCTCAAGTACGTCAGCTGGTAGGAATGCGGGGTTTGATGGCAGATCCTCAAGGAGAAATTATTGACTTACCGATCAAAACCAATTTCCGAGAAGGATTAACCGTCACAGAATACATCATCTCTTCTTATGGTGCGCGTAAAGGATTGGTAGATACAGCCCTGCGTACTGCTGACTCTGGATATTTAACTCGTCGTTTAGTCGACGTTTCTCAAGACGTAATCGTTCGAGAAATAGACTGTGGTACTCAACGAGGCATCAATTTGAGAGCCATGAAAGATGGCGATCGCACTCTAATCGAGTTAAGCGATCGCTTGTTAGGTCGAGTGCTTGCTAGAGATGCGGTAGAAAAGAAAACCAAAGAAGTGGTTGCTACTCGCAATCAAGATATCGATCACGATCTAGCCCAAGAAATTGGCGATCGTGTTGAAGAAGTAACGGTGCGCTCCCCTCTAACCTGTGAAGCTGCTCGTTCTGTCTGCCAAAAATGCTATGGCTGGAGTCTAGCTCACGGACACATGGTTGATATGGGTGAAGCGGTAGGTATTATTGCTGCCCAATCTATCGGCGAACCTGGTACTCAGTTAACCATGCGTACTTTCCACACTGGAGGAGTATTTACAGGAGAAGTAGCCCGTCAAATTAGAGCTAAAGCCGATGGTAAAGTTAAATTTGGGGAGGGTCTGAGTACTCGTGGAATTCGTACTCGTCATGGTGATGAGAGAAACCAAGTCGAAACCATTGGTGATATTCAATTAATTCCCAACAAAGGCAAGACCATTAACACTGCCTTGACTGCTGGATCTTTGATTTATGTCGAAAATGGTGAAGAAGTCAAAAAAGGTCAACTATTAGTCGAAGTAGCTAAACAACAGGTACAAAAATCTACTGAAAAAGCAGCCAAAGATGTAACCTCCGATCTCGCTGGAGAAGTTATCTTTGCCGATCTTATTCCTGAAGATAAAAAAGACCGTCAAGGAAATACGACTCGTATTGCCCAAAGATCTGGTTTGTTATGGGTACTATCTGGCGAAGTATACAATTTGCTTCCTGGTGCAGAAGCAAACGTTAAAAACGGTGATAAAGTCAAGCCAGGCGATTTATTAGCTCAAACCCGACTTACTGCTGCCAATGGTGGCGTGGTCAGAATGATCCCCGATAGCCGAGAAATCGAAATTGTTACCGCATCTGTTTCTCTCGATCAGGCTAAGGTTCAAGTCGAAAGCGATGGTGGTCGCGAACAATACATTATCTACACCGCAGACGATCGCAAGTTTTTACTCAAAGCTACCCCTGGCACTAAAGTTCAAAACGGTCAGATTGTTGCCGAACTAATAGACGATACCTATCGTACTGACACAGGCGGTATCATCAAATATGGTGGTATTGGTATTGGCAAAGGCAATCGCAAACAGGGTTATGAAATCGAACAAGGCGGTACATTACTCTGGATTCCTGAAGAAAGCCATGAAGTAAATAAAGATATTTCTCTGTTGATCGTAGAAGATGGCGAGTTTGTAGAAGCTGGGTCAGAAGTAGTCAAAGATGTTTTCTGTCAGTCTTCAGGGATTGTCGAAGTAGTTCAGAAAAACGATATTCTAAGAGAAATCATTATTAAGCCTGGTGATGTTCATCAACTAGATGATGCCAAAAACGAATGGCATGAAAAACTAATTCAACCAGGAACAGAAGTATTACCAGGAGTATCTGTAGATGAACTACGATACGGAGAAGTAGTAGAAACTACCGAAGGACCTGCCTTAATTCTGCGCCCTGTCAAAGAATTTGAAGTAGCAGACAAATCTTCTTTGCCTTCTCAAGCGTCAATCAACCAAGACGATGGTCGTCAAATCGAACTGCGAGCGGTACAGAGAATCTTTTACAAAGATGGCGAGCGAGTCAAATCTGTTAGCAGTTTATCTTTAATCAGTACTCAACTAGTTCTAGAAATTGAAACCACAGAAGAAACTGATGTAATTGCTAATCTTAGTGCTGATATCGAACTACAGCCAGAAGAAGACGATTCTGATAGCAAGAGATTACAAATGGTAATTTTGGAGTCTCTCGTACTTAGGAGAGATACCGATGTCGATCCTCATAGCGGAGAAGTCCAAACCAGAATCTTAGTTCAAGATGGCGAAGAGATTGTCAAAGGCGCGACTATTGCCCGAACTGAAATTTTGTGTAAATCTTCAGGAGAAGTACAGGGGATTCGCGAGGGTGCAGAAGCTATCCGTCGTATCCTAGTCGTGCGTGACAGTGATGTTGTTACCCACGAACTAGACATCGCTAAAAGTGCTTGCGACTTCAAAGAAGGAGATTTACTAGTATCTAATACTGAAATCGCCCCAGGAGTCAGACTAGAACAATCAGGACAGGTTGTAGAATTAACTGAGCAGGCAAATAAAACCACTGTAATTCTACGTCATACTCGTCCTTACCGCGTATCTCAGGGTGCAGTACTGCACATCGATGATGGAGATTTGGTACAGCGTGGTGATAATTTAGTACTGTTGGTCTTTGAACGCTCTAAAACAGGGGATATCATCCAAGGTTTGCCCCGTATTGAAGAATTACTAGAAGCGCGTAAACCAAAAGAAGGTTGTATTCTCAGCCGTAGTTCTGGTGTCTGTCAGGTAGTCTATGAAGATAACGAAACTGTCGATATCAAAATTATTGAAGATGACGGAGTAGTAAGCGACTATCCAATTAAACCAGGACAAAATGCGATCGTGTCTGATGGACAAAAAGTTGAGGCTGGTGAGCCATTGACAGACGGTCCTGCTAACCCTCACGAAATTTTAGAGACTCACTTTAATTTTCATCTACCAGAAAAAGGCTGCTACGAAGCATCTTTAATTGGTTTACAAAAAGCTCAATTATTCTTAGTACGACAAGTACAGTCTGTATATCAAAGCCAAGGCATTGATATTTCTGACAAACATATTGAGGTGATTGTCAAACAAATGACTGCAAAAGTCAGGGTAGACGATGGTGGAGACACTATTATCCTGCCTGGAGAACTACTAGAATTACGTCAAATCGAGCAGGTAAACGAAGCGATGTCTATTACTGGTGGCGCTCCCGCTCAATACACCCCTGTATTGTTGGGTATTACTAAGGCTTCTCTAAACACAGATAGCTTTATCTCAGCAGCTTCGTTCCAAGAAACTACCAGAGTGCTAACCGAAGCAGCAATTGAAGGTAAATCAGATTGGCTACGAGGTCTCAAAGAAAACGTAATTATTGGTCGCTTGATTCCTGCGGGTACTGGCTTCAATACTCCTGAAGAACCTTCGGGTATGCGTGGCGATCTCGACTCAGGGATGCGGAGTGATGCGATTTATGGTTATGGTAATGATTTTGAATCATATCGTATAGCCGATGATGTTAACGGAGGGGGAGATAGTATTCCTCGTCGTTCTTATAAGACTTTGAGCGACGATGAAAATGTCATATTAGACGACAAAACAGCTAGAGCTTATACAGGTCTAAATGATTCTCAACCCTTAGCGGATGATAATACTAAGTAAAGTAACTTTAAGTTATTGAGCAATAAGTCAATCAACCAACATTATATTTTTTAGCGATGCCAAGATGAATTAGGGGAATTCCTCAAAACATCAGCGCATCGCGTTTTTTTTGGTAGATATATTCGCCATCGTGGAGTTGTTCACATATTTTTGTTACTTATTATCTAGATAGCATTTAAACTCAATGACTAACATCGCCAATCATTCTCAATCCTCTTCAATTGACAATCGAGAAATTACACCGCATATTCATGATCAAGAATCTTTAAAACGAATTATCAATCGTTTATCCCGTATTGAAGGTCATGTCCGTGGAATTAAAACCATGGTCAAAGAAAATCGCCCTTGTCCTGAAGTTCTCAATCAGATAGCAGCAGTAAAAGGAGCGGTATCAAGTTTAGCTAAAATTATATTGGAAGAACATTTAGAAGAGTGTTTGACTAGAGCGGTAGACGATGGCAACTTAGAAGCGGAAATACAAGAATTAAAAAACGCTTTGAATAATTTTTTACCGTAGCTCCTAGAACGAGCAAAGTAACACTTTTGTTCAATCGCCTGAAGAGGTCATACAATGTACAAAACTAAGATGATTAAAGTTTGTCTACCAAGTTTTCAACTCTGCATTTTTAGCCTAATCGTTAATCCTTTAGTTTTAGGTATACAACCCCTCCGCACGGTTGCTCAGAATTCTTCATTTTCTACCGATACTAGGCAAGCAACGGGTATTGCTCCTGTGACGATTGAACCAGAGATATTATCGGAAATCAATCGGGTGAGAACCAATCCTCAAGGTTACGCTCAGTGGCTAGAAGAACAAAAACGATATTATGACGGTATCTGGTTGAAACTCCCAGGGGAGAAACCAGTTAGAACCAATAGAGGACTCAAAGCCCTAAACGAAGCGATCGCTTTTCTTCAGGAGCAACAACCTTTATCGCCTCTACCTGAATCAGAAGCAACTGCTGCTAATGCTAGTGACAGACTAGAAAATTTTGCTACTTCCAAAAATATTCAATATATCAGCTACGGTAGAACCACTCCTAAAGGCATTGTCATGAGTTTGGTAGTGGATGATCTATTTCCCGATCGCCGACGTCGTAAGAGCCTTTTAAGCCCTGATGCTGATAATACGGGAGTAGTTTGTAAGCCAGATCCGATCTACGCTAAAGTCTGCGCGATCGCCTATTCTGATACACCTGAGGCTGAAACCAATACTATAACAGCTAGTAAACCAGAGCTTCCTGAAGCTAAAGCTGAATCAGTAGACAATGCAGAAACTACTGTAGAAAATAGCTCGGAAAATCTAGAAAATGAGTCAACTACAGCTGAAGCTTTACCCACACCACCAATTCCGCAAGCTCCCCCGACTCTTGAAGTTCCAGACGTAAATACTCCAGCAACAGAAACAGAAACAGAAACAGAAACAGCAGCCGAAGATAATCAAGAAATTGAAGTTTCTCAAGCAGAGGTTGAAGAGTCAGAAGATGAGTCGGATTTGGAAGAAGAAGACACTGAAGAAACAGAAGAAGATGAACCAGATTTAGAAGAGTCAGAATCAGTAGATAATCAAGAAACAGAAGCAGACGCAGACGCAGAAGCAGACGCAGACGAAGAAGCAGACGCAGAAGCAGACGAAGAAGAAGTCGCCACCAATTCTGATAGTTCTCAGATCTTAGAGAATGTAGAACGAGGAATTTTAGAAGAAGGCGATCGCGTCATTGCAGAAGATGGTAGTTTTTATGATTCTTATCCCCTCGAAGCCGAATCTAACGAATCATTTATCATTTATCTCGAAAGCGAAGAATTTGATGCTTTTGTCGCTTTAGTTGATGCTAAAGGTAATATCGTCGAACAAAACGATGATATTGACGAAGAAAATAGTAATTCTCGAATTAAAGTTACGATCCCTGAAAATGGCACTTATAACGTGATTGTTAATGCCTATGATGAAGGTGGTGCGGGAGAATATGTACTGACAATTCGTCGCTAATTAATTAACAATGACATCTGTCAAAATACACTGTATAATCATATATTTGGAGATATTTTGTCACTGTAATCAGTAAGGAGAATTAATATATGTCTCGTTATAGAGGCCCACGTTTGCGGGTCGTTCGTCGTTTGGGAGATTTGCCTGGTCTAACCAGAAAAAGCCCTCGTAAAGCTTATCCACCTGGACAACACGGTCAAAGTCGTCGCAAACGTTCTGAATATGCGATTCGTTTAGAAGAAAAGCAAAAGCTACGTTTTAACTACGGAGTTACCGAAAAACAATTAGTACGTTACGTCCGTAAAGCTCGTCGAGTAGCTGGTTCTACTGGACAAAGCTTGTTAGAATTTCTAGAAATGCGTTTAGATAACACCATCTTTCGTATGGGTATGGCGGGAACTATTCCTGCTGCACGTCAGCTAGTAAACCACGGACACATTCTAGTTAACGATCGCGTGGTCAATATTGCTAGTTATCAGTGTCGTCCTGGCGACGTAATCAAAGTAAGAGATCGCGATCGCTCTCGTAAATTGGTAGAAACCAACATGGAATATCCTGGTTTGGCAAACCTACCTTCTCACTTAGAATTTGATAAAGGTTCTTTCTCAGGTAAAGTCAACGGCATCATCGAGCGTGAATGGGTTGCTTTGCAGGTAAACGAACTATTGGTCGTTGAGTATTATTCTCGAATGGCATAATAACGTTGAAAACGGATGGAATTTCAACCATAATCTTTAGCTCACAGCTCTAGGCTGCAAGCTGTAAGCTCTAAGTTTATCAAAGTGAAATTATTAACATCCAACTGTTTAATCAATCCTCTGTAAGTCCTTTCTTCTTCATCTTTACATCTTAAGGACTAAGCTCAAATTTGCATTTGGCAAATTGATGACTGATGACTGATTGCTGATTACTGTTTACTGTTTCAGTCATCCTCCAATTTGGGACATGGTACGGGTATAAGTTCCTTTGTCTGTACCAGAATCCCTCTCTTTAAAGTTGATTTCGGGTTTAACCTGTAATAATTGGTTAATTTGATTTTGTAATTGAGCTTTATCTACACCGCTACGGAGAGCAGTTTTCAGATCTATTTGACCAGTTTCATTAAGTAAGCAGGGACGTAACCAACCGTCTGCAGAAAGTCGCACGCGATTACAGCGATCGCAAAAGCATTCGGACATCTGAGAAATAAAGCCTACTGTTCCTTTTGCACCACTGATTTGGAACACATCAGCAGGACCATTGCCTCTAATATTAGATTCTTGTAGTCCCCATTTTTGACGCAGTTGGTTTCTAATATCTTCCGAGTCAATCCAAGCCTTGTCACCAAATAACTGAGAATTACCGATGGGCATAAATTCAATAAAACGGATATGCCAATGGCGATCGATACTCAAGGCTGCTAAATCCAATACTTCAGTATCGTTAACCCCAGGAATTACCACTACATTAAGTTTTAGGGGATCGAATCCTACCTGATGAGCGGTCAAGATACCATCCCAGGTTTGTTGCCAACGACTTCTACCGCGATTGCCAGTAATTTTATCAAATGTCTCTGGGAGCAAAGAATCCAGACTAATATTAATCCGCTTTAATCCCGCATCATAAAGAGGCTGTGCTAACTTTGCCAGCAAAAAAGCATTAGTAGTTAAAGCAAGATCTTCGGTTGCGGGTAAACTGGCAATTTCTCTCACCAAATCTACCACCCCAGGACGTAATAGAGGCTCTCCCCCCGTAAGGCGAAACTTAGTAAAGCCTAATGGCATAAAGACATCGCGCACTAAAGAAATAATTTCGCGATCGCTCATCAACTCATCATTAAGTACATAATTAAGTTCTGCCCCTTCTGGCATACAGTACTGACAACGGAAATTACATTTATCAATTAAACTAATTCGTAAATAATCTATTTTTGGCATTTTTAGTTGAATTTATGACATGGAAGTGAAAATAATCAAGCCTAGAGCCTAGAGCTTATAGCTTCGAGTCAGTCGAATATCAACGAAGCCAATTCACGCCCAGCGATTTAATATTAAGAATAAGATAAATTTTTAATAACAAGCAATAATACAATTTCTCTGATGAACTTCCAAGAAGAGTTTAGCCTCCTGTTACGTGCCTGCTACCCCATAATTTATCTCCCGACTAGTGAAGAAGAAAGGGCGGAGAAAGCGATCGCTGATGCTACAGAAAAATTGAGTAAGCGCAATATTTATATTTGGGATTTTGTTAATGGCTACCAAGAAAACCCCAATAATGTAGGATTTGGTAAGCGCAACCCTCTTCAAGCCTTAGAATTTGTGACTAAAATACCGAAAAATGCAGGGGGAGTATTTATTTTAAGAGATTTCCAGCGTTTTCTCGAAGATGTGGCAGTGTCCCGTGAATTACGTAATTTAGCTAGGCTGCTCAAATCTCAAGCTAAAAATATTATAATTATTGCGCCTCAAGTCCAGATTCCCCAAGAATTAACTGAAGTTATTACGGTGGTTGATTTTGCTTTACCATCTCCTCCAGAAATTAAAACCGAGATCCAACGTTTAATTTCAGCCACACAACAAAATTTAGACGAGCAATTACTAGACGAATTAGTTCGTGCAGCACAAGGGCTTTCTTTAGAAAGAATTAGAAGAGTTTTAACCAAAGCGATCGCTAATCACGGTAAACTCGAACCCGATGATGTGGAGTTAATTCTGGAAGAAAAACGCCAGTCAATTCGTCAGACACAAATATTAGATTATTATCCCGCTACCGAACAAATATCAGATATTGGTGGTTTAGACAACCTTAAAAGCTGGTTACTAAGACGAGGTGGGGCATTTAGCGAAAAAGCTAGGGCTTATGGTTTGCCTAACCCTAGAGGGCTACTACTAGTTGGAATACAGGGTACGGGAAAGTCTTTGACAGCAAAAGCGATCGCTCATCACTGGCATTTACCCCTGTTGCGTCTTGATGTAGGACGTTTGTTCGCGGGTTTGGTTGGTGAATCAGAATCTCGCACGCGACAAACTATCGAACTAGCTGAAGCTTTATCCCCTTGTATCCTCTGGATCGATGAAATAGATAAGGGATTTGCTGGATTAGATGGCAAGGGAGATTCGGGTACGACTAGCCGTGTCTTCGGTACGTTTATTACTTGGCTAGCAGAAAAGAAAACTCCCGTCTTTGTAGTGGCAACTGCCAATAATATCCGCGCGCTACCACCAGAAATGCTTAGAAAAGGCAGATTTGATGAAATATTTTTTGTCGGTTTACCCAATCAAAACGAACGAGAAGCTATTTTTAAAGTACATTTAGCTAAATTACGTCCTCATAATCTAGGCAATTATGATATTAAGCGGTTAGGATATGAAACACCAGACTTTTCTGGAGCAGAAATCGAACAAACTATTATTGAAGCAATGCACATCGGCTTTAGTCAACAGCGCGACTTTACTACAGATGATATTCTAGAGGCTGCCAGTCAAACTGTTCCCCTCGCCAAGACTGCTCAAGAGCAAATCGAGTTTTTGCAGAAGTGGGTAGCAGCAGGAAAAGCGCGTTTGGCTTCTAGCGGCAGTAATTTAAGCGATCGCATTCAGAGTCAACTTAACTAAGAGATGACCAAATCTATTATTCTTCAGCGTATATCGGCTACCATCCAATTTATCTTAGGCTTTTTAATTGGCATTAGTTTGATTGTCGGGGTATCGGGTGGTTTGGTTTTTGCCTACTACAAAAAAATGTCGGTTTTGCCCAGCAAGCCTAATTTTCCTGCTGCACCCGCATCCTCTGAGTCAGCATCACCAAAAAAAGATTCTAGTACGATTGAACCTTTAGAATCTAATACTACTTTAGAAGCAGAAGCAGAAGCAGAAGCAGAAGCAGAAGCAGAAGCAGAAGCAGAAGCAGAAGAAGTAGAATTACCTCCTAACGCTTATTATGCCAAAGTTACGTGGCCTCAAGGATTAAGTCTGAGATCCGATCCAGATTTGAACGCTGGACGCATTGGTGGTATTGGTTTTGAAGAAACCATTATGATTTTGGAAGATTCTGCAGATGGTAAATGGCAACGAGTTAAACTTCCTTGGAGTGGACAAGAAGGTTGGGTTAAAGCAGGAAATGTGGAAAGGACTTCCTATTAAATGAGTGAGAACGTGTTTGATTATCATTTGCTTGGTTTTTAGCTAAGAGCTGTCAAATTAAAACCTCAAAACAAAAAGAATTAAAAAGGAAAAGTTTTAGATCTAGCTCGTCTTTATATTAATTAACTAATTAAAGTCCTTACAAGATTACACAGTCGTTATTCGCTCCAAGCTGAGAATAATGTTTTTATTTTTTTCTAAATTACTGCCCCTATTTGTCTATCCTCTAGGATTATCCTGTCTTTTATTGTTAGTAGCTTTATGGTTTTGCTACAAGCGATCGCGTTGGAGTTTTGTTCCTGTATTGTTAACATTAATCATCTTGATGGCTGCGAGTAATGTTCGGGTGAGTAACAGCTTGATAACATCTTTGGAGCGGCAGTATTTACCCTACGAAAATATGCCCCAGGCTGAGGCAATTGTAGTTTTGGGAGGAGCAACTAGAAATGATGAACCTCCAAGGATTTTGCCAGATATGAGCGATCTCGGAGATCGTTTATTGTATGCAGTCAAACTATACAAAGATGGAGTAGCACCTTTAATTTTATTAACAGGGGGACGTATCCAATGGTTTGGCGGAGAATCATCAGAAGCAGAAAGTATGGCTACCTTAATGGAAATTATGGGTATTCCTGGCGATGTCATACTAATGGAGTCTAAGTCTTTAAATACCTATGAAAATGCAGTTTACACTAAGGAAATATTAGAGCGTAGAAAAATCAAGAAAATTCTTTTGGTTACTTCTGCTGCCCACATGCCCAGATCTTTGGCAATTTTCCGTAAACAAGGTATGAATGCTATTCCCGCACCTGCTGACTTATTGGTAAGCGATCGCAATTTAATTGAAAGTAGTTTGACTACAGAATCACGCATCTTGAGCTTTTTTCCCGATACTGAAAGCTTGGATCGTACTACCCAAGCTTTCAAAGAATATATCGGCACGTTTGTCTATCGTTTAAAAGGATGGTTATAATTTGCTGTAAATTGCCATTTCCCAAAAACGCTAGAATATAAGCCAAACCAGAACTTTAAATAGCCGATCATGGTACAAGCTCCTATTCAACAAACCAACAAAGATTTAGCAACCCTCGCCGTAGATTTAATTCGTCAGGCTGGTTGTGAGTACGGAGATATTCGCTTATGTCACTATCGCCAGCAAAGTTTATTTGCTCGCGATCGCTCTTTGAATAGACTATCAGACAATGTTAGTTCTGGTTTTGGTATAAGAGTATTATTAAATGGCGCCTGGGGATTTGTGGCATCTCATCGCATTACCCCCGCAGAAATTAAGAGAATTGTTCATTTAGCAGTAGAAACAGCTAAAGGCAGTCACCTTACGCAACAAGAGCCTGTAAAATTAGCTCCTGTTGCAGCCTATAACGATCGTTATATTACCCCAATCAAAATCGATCCTTTTGAAGTTCCTATTCAAGAGAAAGCAGAACTATTACTTAAGATCAACGAGCAGCTTTTAGAATATGGAGATCGAGGAATTAAAAAAGCCTATTCTTTTCTTAGTTTTGCCAAAGAAGATAAAATATTCGCTTCTACTGTTGGCTCAGTAATCGAACAAACAATTTATCGTAGTTTCCCTGGAATGGGCTGTACGGCGATCGCCAACGGAGATGCTAAGGGTAGGAGTTACGAACGTCCACCCCTCAATATCGGCTACGAACATATAAATAGTGCGGATTTATTGGGTAATATCGAACGAGTAGCTAATGAAGCTATCGAAAAAGTACACGCACCAGAATTTACTAATGAAGGTAAAACAACTCTAATTCTCAAGCCTAGTAATCTCTTTCTGACTATCCACGAATCCGTAGGACATCCTACAGAATTAGATCGGGTATACGGCTACGAAGCAAACTTTGCAGGGACAAGTTTTGCTACTACCGACAATCTACATAAACTCCAATATGCAGCACCTTGGGTAAATTTTGTAGCCGATCGCACTCAACCTCAAGGACGTAGTACGATGGCTTATGATGATGAAGGTGTACCCGCACAACAATGGTATATAGTAAAGGACGGTATTCTTAACGACTATCTTACCGATCGCGAAACTGCTTATCGTATTGGCAGAGATAGTAGTAATGGTAGTGCCTATGCAGATAGTTGGTCTAGTACGCCGATGGTGCGTATTCCCAATTTAGGTTTAGAACCAGGAAAGCCAGGAGATAGTCACACTGCAACTTTGGCAGAGATGATTGCCGACACTAAAGAGGGTATTTTAATTGATGGTATTGGTAGCTTCTCGATTGACCAACAACGACGCAACTTTCAGTTTGGCGGAGACGCTTTTTGGGCAATTAAAAACGGTCAGGTAACAGAAATGTTGAAAAACGTGACTTACCACAGTATGACTACTGACTTTTGGAATAGTGTCGACGCTCTTGGTGACGAGTCCGAATTAGTTCAATGTGGGACTAATATGTGTGGAAAAGGGGAACCAATGCAAGTGGCGCAAATGACTCATGCTTGTGTCCCAGTTCGGGTTAAAGATATTCATGTAGGACGAGCTTCGTGAATTACTCTAATATGTTTGCCTGAAACTAGAGTTTATAACGTTGTGGGGGATATCCCCCACAACCAAAATCGACATCGACTTGATCTTAATCGTCAGATATTTAGAGTTTTTAATTACAACTTTCAGAAATTCTGGTAATATTTTTAAATCAATATAATTACAAATATATAATTTTTACTTTAAAACATCATTGACAATAGTCGCGATCGATTTAAATTATGTCTGTTCTTTAGATCTAATCTAAATTTAATATCTATATTTAATAAAACTTTTTGGCAAAAAATACCATTTATATATGCGAAGTACCATTGGCACCAAAAGCAATTTGTTACGACGAGATGACTTATTAAATAAATTAACCTACTGGTTGATTTTGTTTTTAGTTGTCTTTATCCCTTTTGAAGATTTTCTACTCAAGTTTTTACCAGTTCCAGACAAAATCTATTTTTATGCTCGCTTTCTAAGTGAAGGTATTATTTATGCCTTATTTGCTACAGTTAGTGTTCATAAATTAATTAAAAGAATACCTCTGGTAAAAACCCCTTTAGATACTCCTATTATTATTTTTATACAGATCGTCTTACTATCGATGATCGTTAACGATGCCGCAAAATTTGCGACTCTTGTAACTGTCAGACCAATTATTCGATATGTATTATTATTTTATCTAGTAGTTAACGTTAATGTAACTTTGGCACAGACAAGTAAAATATTACGTTATTGCATTTATACTGGGGCAGGTCAAGTCTTAATCGGAATACTTCAATTTGCTACTAGAGGAGCGATCGACGGTATTTTACTACCTAGAGCTAGCGATCTTGATATTGGTGGTGTCACGAAAAACTTTGTAGTTCTAGAAGGAAGAGAAATTGGTAGTATTTATGGTGCTGCTGGAGATACGATATTATTAGGTTTATTTTTAGTTTTATATTTGGTAATGGTGGCAAGCAAACTGTACATATCAAATCATGAAATTGTTCAACATGATCGATTTTATGTAGAGGAAGGTAGTCTTAAAAAGAAAAATATTGTACTCATTGCCTTAGTTACAGGAACATTAATTGCTATTGGTTTAACCTATGTTCGCGCCTGTATGTTTGTAAGTTTGATTATCTTAGTTGCTTACACTTCACTTAAGTTTTACAGTAGAAAAAGAGTCGCCATTATCGTTATTGTAGTCAGTTTATTGATTCCTACAATCTCAATTGGCGTTGATTATGTCAGTGATTTATTTGCGGTGGAATATAGTGGTAATGCACGCAGAGAAGAACAAAGTGTGATGGACAACTTGACAGGTATTTTTACCTCAGAATATATCGAGGTAGCCAGAAAACAAAGACTTGGTGCTTTAACTGATATTCCATTGACTATAGTTGCTAATAGACCGTTTTTAGGATATGGACCAGATCAGTTGAAGAGTATTGATAGTCTAAACGATAGTCCGATTTCATTTTTGAACAAAGAGTGGAAACAAGAAGGTTTTAAAGATGTTTATTGGGTATCTACAATGACATTTTATGGACTTGCTGGATTGTTCACTCTAATTTGGGCGTTTCAAAGATTGTATACATGGAGTAAAACTATCTATTCCCGAACCAGAATTAAAGTAATTAAAGAAATAGCGTTAGCGACATTGGCTATAACGATCACTACTATTTTTCTGTCATTTTTCTATCGAGTTATTGAGTTTCGTATTTATAGTTTGTATTTTTGGTTGTTTCCAGCCTTGATGTTCAACCTATACAGTAAAGAAAAGGCATCACTAAGAAAACTGAAATAGAAACAGTTTGGATCATAACTAAAGACGAAAATTAACTGGATATGCAACACCTGATATGTCAGTACAGATAAAATCCTTAGAACCAAGTCAATAATAAATCATTCAAACTGAAAAAAGCTCACTTTTTAGGTGAGCCTAAGCAATGGTTTCTTGAATTAGTTAATCAAAAGTTTATACACCAACTACCTGAGCGCGTTTATAAGCTTCATCTAAGACTTCAGAAAGAGTAGGATGAGTGTGAATATTAAAAGAGAGATTTTGCACAGATTCTCGCTTGGCGATCGCATTGGCTGCTTCTTGAATGAGATCCGAAGCATGGATACCAATGATATGTACTCCCAATAATTCCCCCGTATCCCGACGGTAGATAATCTTGGCGATACCTTCAGTTTCTCCTTCTGCTAAAGCTTTGGAATTACCTTTATAAAAAGATTTAACGGTAGCTACTTCAAAACCATCTTTTTCCCCTTCTTCTTTAGCCTGGGCTTCGGTTAAACCGACATAGCTAATTTCAGGATGGGTAAAGGCAGCAGCAGGAATACAGCGATAGTCTATTTCTTTATCATCTCCGCACATATTTTCTACAGCAATTACACCCTGTCCCGAAGCTGCATGGGCTAGCATCATTTTCCCTGTAGCATCTCCTACCGCCCAGAGATGAGGAACGGGCTTGCCATCTCTCAATACCTGCATCTTGTCATTAACAGGAATAAAGCCACGCCGATCAATTTCAATGGCTAAAGTTTCTAAACCTAGTTTTTTGGTGGCGGGAATACGCCCAGTAGCTACCAAACAAGCATCTACCTCTAATACTTCTACCACTTCTTTGGTTTTGGCATCGGTTAATTCAATCTGTACAGGTGCCCCAGGAGTAATTTTAGTCGCAAAGACACCCTTGTAGGTTTCGATGTCTCGCTTATCTAGCAATACTTTTTTAGCAATTTTGGCGATATCAGGGTCAAAACCAGGCATCAAGGTATCCAAAGCCTCGATCATAGTTACTTCGCAACCCAAAGCAGTATAGACGTCAGAAAATTCTAAACCAATATAGCCACTACCAATAATTGCTACCCAGTCAGGAAGAGACTCTAATTTAACTGCATTGTCGCTAGTAAAGACAGTCTTGCCGTCAACTTCAATACCTCTAGGGACAAAGGGTATCGATCCAGGGCAAAGCATAATCTCTTGGGCGGTATAGGTTTGATCTCCATCACCCCCCGATACTTTTACCTTTTGCGTTCCTGCAAGTTCGCCCCAGCCGCGAATAATATCTACTTTGAGACGCTTAAGACTGTTGGTAAGATCTCCTTGAATCTTACTAACTAAATTAGTCGCATGATCGGCGATCGCAACGCGATCGTATTGAACTCCTCCCAATTGAATTCCCATGTCTTGTAGGTGAGAAGTATCAGCAAATTCTCTAACTCTACCTGAAGCAGCCAGCAATGCCTTGGAGGGAATACAGCCTCGATTAACGCAAGTTCCTCCCATATCTCCTGCTTCGATAATTGCTGTCTTTAAACCGCTTTTAACTGCGTGTAATGCTGCACCATGTCCGCCCACACCAGCACCAATAATAATTAAATCGTAATCAAAATCACTCATTGCTATTTCTTCTATAATTGCTGCAAACCTATATTGTAAAGTCTAACTGCGCTTGAGTAGAGGTTGGAATCAACACCTTGAAGTGACACTATTAGCGATTGTATCGGAGGAGTTCATTTCTCCGAATTGACTTGCGGATAATTCCTTTTAATTTCAGCGAAAATTAATTACCCGCAAAGAGTTTTGGCATGGAACAAGATTTAGCCGTTACTGACTTCAAGTTTACTTCTTTGTTCCCTAGCTTCAACAATTTGCCAAACTTCTTGCCATCTTTCGATAATCAGAGTTTTCATTTTATTAGATTGCCACTGGGGAATACCGTTGTTTTTTTGGTTTCTGGTTTTTCTCATGACTATTTGGTTGATGTTTAGTTTCTAGCAGATGAAAAACAATGATAAAGATTTCTGATAGGTACTAATAGACTCCAAGTTGGATTTTAGATTTACGATGACTTGAATCAATTCCCAAAGATACTCTCTCGATCAAAGCATGAATCTAAGGATTGCTCTTTTATAATCATAATGATTGATTAATTCAAGGGTTTTCTTTAGATCTCTATTTAAATGGTTTTGCTACTAGGCTAACATATCATTAATTTTAAAGTTAATGCACATATTTCTCAATAATTACAATTATTGGTTATCTAAATTACAACTAATTTAACTACAGTTGTTGAATCAAGATTGGGAGGTGGGAAAATAAAGCAGATCGTCTACTAACAATTCTGTTTATTTGTATTTAGTTTAAAGAAAGAATGACTTCAATCTTATCCGATCACTTTTTGCTCACCCTGATTCTTATTTCTTTACTAGCTATTTATGTTGCTTGGAATTTGGGGGCAAATGATGTCGCCAATTCAATGGGAACATCTGTCGGATCGAAGGCAATTACCCTGACTCAAGCAATTATTATTGCAGGGATTTTAGAATTTACGGGAGCGGTAATATTTGGTAAACAGGTATCGGCGACTCTAGCAACCAAGATAGCAAATCCGAGTTTATTTAGCGATGAGCCACAAACATTTATGGTGGGAATGATTGCGGTACTAATTTCCTGTGGTTTATGGCTACAGATTGCCACTACTAGAGGTTTACCCGTAGCATCATCTCATGCGGTGGTAGGTGCAATTGCGGGATTTAGTTGGGTAGCCATTGGCAGTAGCGCGATCGCTTGGAGTAACATTGGTTATATTTGTTTGGGCTGGATCGTGACGCCTGTAGTCAGTGCGATTGTAGCAGCTAGTTTATATAACCTGTTGCGTTACTGGATATTTGAACGAGAAGATACATTACAACAGTTACGCGAATGGATTCCTTGGCTAAGTAGTGCTTTAATTGCCATCTTTGGTATTATTGTTTTGCCTACCGTGGTGCAGCTACCAGTGTTTAATTACTTACTACTGCCAGAACAAACTCTTGGCTTGGGAATAGGAATTATTGCCACTGTGGGGATTACCTTTTATAGCTGGAATCGACTAAAAAAATATCAGCAACAGCAGCTTAAAAGCTCAATTTTAGAAAAAATCATGGGTAAATATCAGGTAATGAGTGCCTGTTTTGTTGCTTTTGCCCACGGATCGAACGATGTTGGTAATGCGATCGCGCCTTTAGCAGCGATCGTTTATATTTTAAATACTAATGCCGTACCAATTAATCAATTAGATATCCCAGTCTGGATTTTAGTTTTAGGTGGATTGGGTATCGTTTTAGGATTAGCGGTACAGGGAAAAAATGTGATTGCTACGGTTGGCGAAAATATCATTACTCTCATACCGAGTACGGGTTTTTGCGCCGAGATTGCCACCGCCACTACTATTTTGTTGGCTTCCCGTATTGGCTTACCCGTTTCTACTTCCCATGCTTTAGTAGGTAGCGTAATTGGCATTGGCTTAGTATCTGCCGATCAAGAAGTACGTTGGTCAACTATTAAATCAGTGATTTTAGCTTGGGTAGTAACCCTTCCTGTAGCAGCTATTTTAGGGGCAGTAATTTTTTCTTTACTATTATTACTGCCCTGGTTTAGTTAGCTATTGAGTATTAGCAAAAATCTATTTAACAATATACTCAGATTCTAAAGGTTTTAATTCGCCAGTTTTAACTAAAGCTTGGTGAATCATGGCTGCAACTTCCGCACGAGTAGCCGACTGGTTAGGAGCAAGAACATTGCTGCCTAACTTGGGAGAATTAACAATTAATCCTGCTTCGGATGCTGCTGCCACCTGTTCTTTTGCCCAATCTGGTATATCAGCACCATCGCCGAATTTTTGCAGAATTTGCTCTGGATCTTGAGAGGGTTTAAAACCTAATCCCGTAGCCAGAGTTACCAGTACTTGATAGCGAGGAATGTTTTCTAGAGGACGAAATTCATTATCAGAATAACCCTGCATAAAGCCAGTACGTACAGCTTTGTCAACGTCTGCTGCGATCGCATTTTTATCGCTTACATCTTTAAAATTTTTAATACCCTCGTTTTCAGGCTTCATTTTGAAGGCTTGACTAATCAAAGTAGCCATACCAGCTCTAGTAATTAGTTTATCTGGCTCAAAGTTTTGGTTGTCAGCAAATTCAGGAATATCTCGCTTGGCGTTCATTCTTTCGACAAAGGGATAAGCCCAATAGCCAGGAACTACATCTTTTGGCGTTTCAACTTTATTAGGGGCAGTAGCAACGGGTTTGTCTACATCGGCATCTTCTGGCTTGACAGGAACAGCAACGGGTTTGTCTACATCGGCACCTTCTGGCTTGACGGGAACAGCAACAGGTTTATCTACATCGGCACCTTCTGGTTCGATCTTCAGTGTGTCAATATCAAAATCGACATTAGTATTTGGGCTATTAATTATTGCGGGTAAAGTTGCAACTCCAGCTAAAGGAGCATATCTTTTTACTCTATCGAATCCATAGGATTGAGATTGTATACCCGAAACTAGGTTCGTATCCCCCGAAGCTGGGGCAAGAACTAGGGATTGGTTACGAGATGAACTGCTAGCAATTTTAAGGTTTTGGAATTCAGATTCCAATTCTCCAAAGTCAACTTCGGCATTAGCATCGGCAATATTAATGGCAACATCTTCTCCTGTAGAGAGGATACTGTTACCGCCTAAACCAAAATTACTAGCAATTCCACCTTTTCTGCCACCTAAAGACCAAAATAAGATTGCTCCAATAGTAGAAAAGGCGACGATAATAGCGATCATTTCGTCAAAAGTGACTCCTGCTGCAGGTCTTTGTCTGCGTTCAGGGATTTGGTTTTGGGGTTCTTGTGGATTTGTCATAAAGATTAGAGTATTAATTCAATAGTGGTATCTAGAAAATAAACGATGTTTTAGATACTGCTCAAAAAATATGGTGAAATTTTTAGATCTAAAGTATATTTGTCGCCTATTGCAATGCAGCTATTTGAGCTTCTGCCTTATTAAGGGATTCAAACCATTCCCATTCTGGGTTACTATCAGCGACAATACCTGCTCCCACCTGTCCATAAACTTGAGCAAAATCTTCATTTTGGGATCTTGTATATAAAAGAGTGCGGATGAGGATATTTAAGTCTAAATTTCCTCGACAGTCAAGATAACCACAAGAACCATAAAACAAACTACGTCTTACTGGTTCTAATTTTTCGATGATTTCCATACACCTCACTTTAGGACAGCCTGTAATTGTGCCTCCAGGAAACACGCCCCGAATTAAATCTACTGCATCGCGATCGCTTTTTAAGATTCCCCGAACATTACTTACTAAATGCATCACATGACTATAACGCTCGATAACGAATAGTTCGTCTACCTCCACCGAACCCCACTCACAAACTCGACCTAGATCGTTGCGTTCTAAGTCTACTAACATGATATGTTCTGCTCTTTCTTTAGTATTAGCTAATAAGTCTTGGGCTAAGGCGCGATCTCGCTTTAAATCTTTGTCCCTTCTTCTCGTACCTGCAATAGGTCTAGTTTGAACTTGTCTGCCTGCTAATTTAACTAATCGTTCGGGGGAACAACTAATCATGTCTCCCCAAGGAGATCGCCAATAACTAGCAAATGGAGAAGGATTTATTTGCTGTAGCTGAGTATAGATCGACCAGCTATCGTGAGTAGTTTGAGTTTGAAAACGCAAGGATAAATTAGTTTGAAAAATATCTCCCGCTTGGATATATTCTTTGGCTTGCTTGACTGCGTTTTGGTACTGTTGTTGATTGGTGAGGAATTTGATTTGGGCTCGAAGACTGGGAGACTTGGGGACTGGGAGACTTGGGGACTGGGGGATCAGCTTTTTTTCTAGATCGTTTAGTTGCGAAAGTTCGCTACTAGCTAGCCACAAAGTTTGTTCCAAATGGTCGACCACGGCAAAAGATTCTGGTTCGTACCAATAGGCTACAGGAAAAGGCAGAGTATCCTGGTTTGAGCTTGGTAAGTTTTCAATCTCCCAGGCTAAGTCATAACCTAACCAGCCCAACCAACCCCCCGCAAAAGGTAAATGGGCAACTTCTGGGTGATCTATTCTTGGTTGTTGTAATAAAGAACGCAAAAAAGGTAAGATTTCTCCTGTTGCAGGAGTCCATAATCTCTGTTGATCGCCAATGATTCGCGGAGAACCCGCACAGATAGAATAGCGAGAGAGTTGAGAATATTCTGGATCTGCTGTATTAGGACTTTCTAAGAGAGTCGCAATATTTTCATCAATAAATAAAGCTTTAAATATTTCGCTGGCAGTACGATTTTGTAGCGGTTGCGATCGCCATTGCCAAGGTTTGATTAATTCTTTCATCTCAATACATTCCGCCGACAAACCAACGAGCGCACCAAAAAGGAATTAAAATACTTAAAGCAATCCAATCTCGCGATCGCAATTTTAATTGATGCCATTGGACGCGATGTTCGTTGGGAGAAGTAAAACCTCGAACATCCATCGCCGTAGCAATTTGTTCTGCTCTTGATAAAAGATTTTCTAGTAATTTCTCAGAAACTATTAGCCATAGCTGTGCGCTGCGACGCAGACCTAGTTTTTTCCAATTGATCGCTCTAGTACGTATAGAACGGAATAAGTTTTGTACTTCTTCTAATACTAAAGGTATAAAGCGCAAAGAAAGAGTTAGAGTCAAAGTTATTTCCGATACTGGTAAATTGAGCCCGCGCAACGGACTCATCAAGTCATCTAAACCTTCAGTTATTTCTTCAGGGGCAGTGGTCAGAAGATATAAGCTAGTGCTGTAAATTAACGTAAAAATTAACGTCGAAATTCTTACAGCAATATCCAAAGAACGACGGGTAATTGTCAAACGAGGTATAAAAGCAAACTTAGACTGATCAAAAAATACGTATTGATAATCAGTAGCGCGAGGTAAAACAGAAGCACACTTTGTTGGTACCCCAGACACTTGAGTATCTACTATTTCACTGACTGTAAATGCCTGATCGGGACAAAAAGCCGGAATGCGGGGAGTATGTTTGACCGCTAAACTATCAGGAGCAACACTACTAAATAAAAATAGAAAAAAGCACAATAATAGCAACCATCCCATCTGCTTGCGCCAGACTCGAAAAGGAATCCCCGCAGCTATAGTTAATAAAATTAGCGAGCCAGCTAAACCAATACGCCAAAAAGGATTACTCAGCAAAGGAGCAAGCAAAAAGGTCATCAGCCACACTAATTTAACCCTAGGATCGATTCGATGTAGCCAAGTAACAGGTTGCTCTAAATAAGATCCAATCGGGAGCGATCGCAATAAATCCATATACTTTAAGGATAAAAAAACGAGGATAAAAGAACGAGGATTTAAAGCTTATAGCCTACAGCCTATAGCTTACTGTTTACTAAATTACTGGTTTCTTTGACGGCGAATCTTTCTAGTAGCTGCTTCGTGTTCGCTTAAAGTTTCACTAAATACATGAGTACCATCATAACGAGCAACAAAAAATAAATAGTCTGTACCTTCTGGATCGAGAGTAGCTTTGAGGCTAGCAATACCAGGAGATGCAATCGGGGTAGGAGTCAAGCCAGCGTTCATATATGTATTATAAGGGGATGGAGTTCTTACTTGGGAGTAGGTAAGGGGCTGGTCTGCTGTCTGTCTGATGTCTAAGCCATATTCTACAGTAGGATCTGATTCTAATCTCATTCCCTGCTCTAGTCTAGCGGTGAATACTCCTGCGATCAAACGTCTTTCATCGCCAATTACTGCTTCTTTTTCGACGATGCTAGCCAAACTTACCCACTCCAACAAACTCATGTCTGGTTTTTGGGTTTCGTAGACAGGCAACGCAGTGCTTTCAAAATGCTGTAGCATTGTGTCGATGATCGCGCTGGGACGATTAATGCGATCGCTACTAACTTTGTAGGTATCGGGATATAAAAATCCTTCTAGAATAGGCAAGTCTTGAGGCAGCCAGGGATATTTGTCGTAGGGAATTTCTGTGACCGCTTGATTAAACTCTTGGGCAGTAAAATATCCTTCAGACTCAAAATAGTCTGCCATTTGTCTAGTAGACCAACCTTCGGGAATAGTAAAGTTAGTCTGCATGATCTCACCAGACCAAATTTTAGCTGCAATATCAGATAGAGATTCTTCGGGAGATACTAAATACGTACCTGCTTTGAAACCACCGTTAGAATCGGTAACTTGTTTTAATTTTGTCCACAACTTCCAGCCACTTGTAGACTTAATCAAGCCTGCTTGAGCTAATTGCGCCCCGATTTGATTACCAGCAACTCCAGATTCAACTGTAAAAGGTACTTGTTCGGTATTTGCGGATTCTCCTTTTGCTGCTACAGGGGCAGTTAAACCTTTCCAGCCTAACCAACCGAAAAGTAATGCAACTCCTATTGCTGCAGGTACAACTTTAGTGAGGGGATTGGCGTTATTTTTTTTTCTAGTCTTTTTTCTAGTTTTAGATTTTTTTCTAGTAGTCATATATTCCAATTATCAATTATCAGTCAATTGTAGGTTGGGCAACAAAAATCAGTTGTCTCGTCAACATCAGCTTCGTATTGCCCACCAAATTTATCGGTTATTAGTATTTATAATTTACAGTCGGGTTCGATTCTACCTCGACCGCTCTCAAATTGTCTTCTCTTTACCAAACTATCAATGGAATGTATCTGCATCTAAAATATTTTAAAAATTTTGTCTTAGAATAAAAACTGTTGCGATGACGTTGGAGTTAAATGATAGTCGGTACTACAGCAGCAGCTAAGATTTTAAATATTTCTACTTCCAGATTAAGATTTTTACTGGCTTCTAATAGAGTCGAGGGAGCTTATAAAACTGGAAAAATTTGGCTGATACCTATTTTTAATGGCAAGCCAATACTTATCAAAGGCAAAAGAGGTCCCGCACCTCAATGGCGCAATCCCAGAAAGCCAGCTAAAAGAGTTATTCACGTTAACGCTGCCAAAATTAGGCAAAATCAAAAACAGGGTTTGCAAGAGCCAGTAATAACGGTCAAGCAAGGTAATACTAACCAATATGCTCATGAGGTAGAAATACCAGGAGGATGTCGTATTGTCTATCGTCCTGATCGCCCTTTTTCTGGTGCTAGAGTCTGGATTGAAAGTCTTTATGAAGTGAAGTTGATAAATCCTTCATAAGACTAAGACCATTTCATTATGGGAACGGGATTTGGAGAAGGATGGAGAATTTATTAGAAGCTTATAGCTAAGTTATCGCACACAGTCAAATTCTCTTAAACCAAAAGCAGCGTTATTAGTCTTCTGACAACAATTCTTCTAAGATTGGCATCAAGTCATCGCGATCGGGAGAAACTAATTCTAGGCGATTTTGCTCGTCGTATCTAGCGAAAAACAATAGAGGAGTCAGGGGCGTGTAAATACCGTATTTTTGCTCTGCATGATAAAAATATGCCAAAGATTGTAATTCTTCTTCTTCGAGCTCGTCGTCAATTCCTTCAGAATCTAGAGTTAAAATTTGGTCTTCTTCAATGGGAGGTAGTTCTCCTGTAGCGGTGAGGGTATAAGCAGTGTGATGGAGATAAAGATTTTGTTCGGCTAAAACTGCTTTAGCATTGTCAAAAATTTCGGCGATCGCATCATCATCATCCAACATAGCTGCTTCTAGTTGGTCTTCTGTGTCATTATCAATGGTCATAATAACGACAGGAATATCAACAGGCACTAATAACAAGTAAGTCAGGTTATCAAGCTCTAAAGACTGTTCGATATAGCAGGGAAGCGATCGCCCACTTTCGTCAACAATAGTTAGAGTTTCCTCTTCGTACTGTTCCCCTGAATCGAATTTTGAAGATGGCATAATAAATGAATCTAAAAAATATTAATGAATGAGCTTAAAATGCACCTTAAGCTTTTGATAATTAGACTTTACAAGGTTTTATATAAGATTCAGAATACCACTTTTTGAAGGATGAAGAATGAACAATAAGGGATGAGGATTTACTACTCCTCTACCCCCCTACTACCTTTCTTTCCTACTTCTAATCTTTCTGGGGTTTATAAGTTGAAACTATCTCTAGCTCTTTAAGCTGTTTAGTATCTACTGCTGAGGGTGCATCGGTAAGCAAACAGCTAGCCTGCTGGGTTTTGGGGAAGGCGATGACATCGCGAATTGATTCTTCTTTTGCCAATAGCATTACTAAACGGTCTAAACCAAAAGCAATACCACCATGAGGAGGCGTACCATATTCAAAAGCTTCTAACAAAAAGCCAAATTTATCGTTAGCTTCCTCTGTAGATAAACCGATCGCCTCAAAAACTTCTTCTTGAACATCTTTTTGATAGATCCGCAGACTCCCTCCACCGATTTCGATCCCGTTATAAACCAAATCGTAGGCTTGCGCTCTAGCGGTGGAGAGATCGTCACGATCTTCTAGATAGGGTGCGGTAAAGGGATGGTGTAATGCTTCATAGCGTTTTTCATCGGCATTCCACTCAAACATTGGAAATTCTGTTACCCAAATCAGATTAACCTGCTCATTATCAATCAATCCTAATTCTCCCGCGATAAATAAACGCAAGCGGTCTAAAGATTTGTTAACCGTAGCTGTATCTCCTGCACCAAACAGCAGCAGATGCCCTGGTTTTGCCCCTGTACGGCGTAGTAGCTCTTGTTTTTGCTCCTCATTCAAGTTATCTTTGATCGCGCCAATTGTGTCGATTTCATTATTTTCTCGAACACGAATATAAGCAATACCTTTTGCCCCTGCGGTAACAGCCTCGTTAAAGATATCTCCCTTGGGTTTGATTCTGACATTAGATATTTTGTCATTACCTTCGGGAATAGGTAACACTTTGACTTTTCCCCCACTAGCGATCGCTCCAGAGAAAACTTTGAAACCAGAGTCTTTGACGATATCAGAAACGTCTACCAATTCCATCTCAAAACGGGTATCTGGACGATCTGTACCATAACGCGCCATCGATTCTGCGTAGGTAATACGAGGGAATGGACGGGGTACATCAATGTTTTTGACAGTTTTAAAGATTTGCGCCATCAAAGCCTCATTGAGTTCGATAATCTCGTCTTGAGACATAAAACTCATTTCCATATCTAGCTGAGTAAATTCTGGCTGTCGATCGGCACGTAAATCTTCATCGCGGAAACAACGAGCGATTTGATAATAGCGATCGCATCCCGACACCATTAGTAGCTGTTTAAATAGCTGCGGAGACTGAGGCAAAGCATACCAATCGCCAGGATTTACTCTAGAAGGGACAAGATAATCTCTTGCTCCTTCAGGAGTCGAGCGAGTTAAAATCGGCGTCTCGATTTCTATAAAGTTATGCTCGTCTTCAAGAAATCTCCGCATCGCTTTCACTACTTGATGGCGTAGCTTGAGGTTTTTTGCCATGCGATCGCGTCTCAAATCGAGATAGCGATGTTTTAATCTTAGCTTTTCGCCCACGTTTTCCGTATCGGCAGTAGAAACTTGAAATGGCAACTGTTTGCTAACTGCATTGAGGATTTCAATCGATTCTGCATAGATCTCTACTTGTCCCGTGGGTAATCTATCGTTGAGAGATTCGGGGGGACGTTGACTAACTTTACCGATTGCCTTGACTACATATTCACTCCGAATAGATTCCCCGTCAGCATAAGATTCTGGGGTACGTTGGGGATCGCTGACAATTTGTACTGTACCCGTGCGATCGCGTAAGTCGATAAAAATAACTCCTCCATGATCGCGACGACGATCCACCCAGCCATAAATAGTAACGGTTTCATCTATATGTTTGGCTCGCAATTCGCCACAGTAGTTAGTTCTCATGCCTGGTAGCCTGGTAATAATCTTTCAAATACAGCGTCTTCAAGGTTAACAAACTCTGTACCCTTCTTGTCTACTCTTTTTATCGATTGTTTAAGGACGTTCCCAATAATGGTTTCTATAATGTATTAAGTTTTGTTGAAAAAAGTATGTCTGCGCGATCGCATTTACCTCAAAATCTTTTTTTGATCTTTATAATTTGTGGGCATTACATCCTTAATAATTTAAAGCTAACCGTAGTTACGATCGCCTATGTTTTTTAGTTTCCACTCGAAAGATGAATCCAAATTAGTTGTCGCCAACTCGATTAGTAAAATTAGAGGGTTGATGGTTCTGACTGCGGTGGCTGCGTCTCTTTGTGTTGGATTCAAACCAATCCGTAATTCTATCGACACTACTCCCGAAGCAATATTAGTCTTGGGAGGACACGAAGAAAGAGAACATTTTGCCTCAAAAATAGCCCAACAGTATCCTGATTTACCAATCTGGCTTTCTTCTGGCAGTCCCCAAGAATACGCCCAGAGAATCTTTGCTAAAGCAGGAATCAAAAGCGATCGCCTCAACTTTGACTATCGTGCCAGCGATACAGTAACCAACTTTACTACTCTCGTTGACGAACTTCAGGCAGAAGGTATAGATAGCGTGTATCTAATTACCTCAGAAAACCACATGAAGAGAGCAAAGATTATCGGTGATATCGTTTTTGGCAGTCGAGGTATCGATTTTAAACCTTTGGCTGTGCCTTCTACTAGTCCTCCAGAGCCAATGGAAAAATGCTGGCGTGACGGTGCCAGATCTGTTTTTTGGCTGATTACAGGACATACCGGCGCAATATTAGTGCAATATAGCAGCAAAACTCTTAAGTTTCTTTAATTATTTTGAACTATCAGTACTATTTTCGATATTTAGCTAAACTTTTTGTTTTACTTAAAAGTAAGAAAATACATATCGAATATTATACCTTGGGGTAAAGAATGGATATTTTTGCACTATCAAATCAGATTGTTCTGGCTGCGATCGTTGGAGGAACAATTAGTGCTGGCTCAAATTCAGTAATAGCCGATCTAGCTGATGTATTTGTTCGTCATACTCAACAAGAGTTTAATTTTAGATCAATATTATCCAAGTCTTTGTTATCTAGTCTTACCTCGGGATTATTATTAAGCGCCATCTTTTATGCTTTTGCCGTATACGCTTATCCTGGTGCTGTCATTACTCCCGTGCAAATCATCGAACTCTTTACCTTGTTTTTTGGTTTGGGTTATCCTTTGCTAGATTTGTTTTTAGCTATTATCCGTCAAGAAATATTCGCTTAAATTTTTCCTGAAATTCTAGCAAGATGGACGATGCAATTCTCTCTCCAACTAGCAAAGACGAACCAATTGTTTGAGAAATATTAACTGTGAAATACTAGATTTGGCGATCGCAATATTGATATTATGATCAAGCTTTGACCAAGCACTTTGAAAAACGCAAGCCCCTAGCTAGAAGCTATGGGGTTAGCTCAAACGAGGTTCAACGGCTACGTTTTTGATTAGCAATATATTCCTTTATCTTAAATATAGCGATCCTAAATGGATCAATACATAATCAATATACATAGTTGGAGTAGTAGGCAGTGGTAGTAAAACCAGACTGGTTGAGAGTAAAAGCACCGCAGTTTGAACGAGTAGGTAGCGTTAAAGAAATTTTGCGCGATCTGTCTTTAAATACTGTTTGTGAAGAAGCATCTTGCCCTAATATTGGCGAATGCTTTAGCGTTGGTACTGCTACCTTCCTAATTATGGGACCAGCCTGTACTCGCGCCTGTCCATATTGTGATATCGACTTTGAGAAAAAACCCCAAGCCCTCGATCCTAACGAGCCTTTACAACTAGCAGAAGCAGTACATCGTCTCAAGCTCAATCATGTAGTTATTACTTCTGTAAACCGCGACGATCTATCAGATGAGGGTGCATCGCAGTTTGTACGTTGTATAGAGGAAGTAAGAAAAGTTTCGCCTAAAACTACTATTGAGTTATTAATCCCCGACTTATGCGGTAACTGGGATGCCTTAAAAACAATTCTGGCTGCAGATCCCGATGTACTCAACCACAATACCGAAACTATCCCCCGACTCTATAAAAAAGTCCGCCCTCAAGGAGATTATCAGCGATCGCTTGAATTATTAAGACGAGCCCGTGAAATTGCCCCCTGGGTATATACAAAATCGGGAATAATGGTGGGTTTGGGAGAAACCCACAACGAAGTTAGAGAAGTGATTCAAGGTTTACGAAATGTAGACTGCGACATTTTGACTATTGGACAATATCTCCAGCCATCTCAAAAACATCTTGGGGTCAAAGATTTTATTACTCCAGAACAATTCCAGGGTTGGCAAGAGTTTGGTGAGTCTATTGGTTTTTTGCAGGTAGTTTCCAGCCCCCTAACTCGTAGTTCCTATCATGCAGAACAGGTTAGAGCCTTGATGCAGCTTTATCCTCGTCAAAAATAAAAAACAATTTACTCATTGCTTTTTCGCTCTTCGATCCTTCTTTCTCAGACTCCTCCCGTGTAATCACTGAAAATTTCTTACCAAATTATTCCAAATAGCTGATTTTTGAAACCGTTAATCGATAGCGGTTTCTTTTTATTTGTAATTTAAAATTATCACGCTCAAATATCGCTGATGCATACAGTTTTGGTTAGTTATAGCGTTTTATTAAAATGGTTCAATCAAGCGATCGCCTATTTTGAAAGATTAAGAAACATAACAGTTGAAAATTATCGGGAACTTTTTTCTCTAATAGTTCTTCCTCACACCAGAAAGCAATATTTATCGACTTCCTCCAAATCCAAGTGATTTTTAACACATTTAGCCAACCGTGTTTTTACTGAAAACAAACCCAAAAAGCCAAAGAAAGCGAAAGAAAACTTCAGTTATGTTCTTTTTCGCATCTAATTGGGCAATCTATTTTCAGAGGAGGAAGTCAGCAGTACACTGTCGCATCCGTCATAAACGCCTGGGGTTTCCCCAGACGATGCGGACTTGTAAAACGATGGTGTCTGCGCTGACCGGTGTTCCCCGGTCAATTTACAACCTTCACTGGAGTCGTCATTAAGAGATCGCTATGCTTGCTAGTTCTTCACACGTTGAAACCGAAGGAGATAATTCTTCAATTAATCCCGATCTACATCTTGACCCACAAGCCAAAAATAATTCTGAAAAAATGCCAGAAGAGCTTGTAGAAATTGATTTGGAGACTGTAGATGCCGATACTATTTCTCGACGAGGTAGCCGTACTACTACTGATCTAGTTCGATTGTACTTGCAAGAAATTGGCAGAGTTCCCCTACTAGAGCGAGATGAAGAAGTATCTGAAGCTCAAAAAGTCCAACGGCATATTCAAATCGTAGAACAACGTACTAAAGCTGCCGAAGAAGGTAATACAACTCTGCAAGAATTTATTAAGCTAGTAGATGTCTACGATCGCCTTGTTACCCAACTCAGTCATCGTCCTTCAATCAAAAGATGGTCTATGGCATTGGGTATGGAAATTCCTCTACTCAAAGAAAAAGAAGCGGTCGGAAAACGGGCTTGGGCAGAAGTTGTTGGCTGTGATGTCAAAGAATTGGACAGAATTCAAAATAACGGCATCAGGGCGAAAGAACACATGATTAAGGCTAACTTGCGCCTAGTTGTGTCTGTAGCTAAAAAATATCAAAATCGTGGTTTAGAATTATTAGATCTAATACAAGAGGGAACTTTAGGCTTAGAAAGAGCAGTAGAAAAATTCGATCCTACAAAAGGATATCGCTTTAGTACTTATGCTTACTGGTGGATTCGTCAGGGAATTACTAGAGCGATCGCTACTCAGAGTAGAACTATTCGCCTCCCCGTACACATTACCGAAAAGCTCAACAAAATCAAAAAAGCTCAACGCAAAATTTCCCAAGAAAAAGGGCGCACTCCCAAAATCGAGGACATTGCTAAAGAGCTAGACATGACTGCCGACCAAATTCGGGAAGTTTTATTGCGCGTACCTCGTTCAGTTTCCCTAGAAATTAAAGTCGGAAAGGAAAAAGATACGGAATTGGGAGACTTATTAGAAACAGAGAGTGCTTCTCCTGAAGAAACTTTGATGCGAGAGTCTTTACAAAAAGATTTACACTATCTGCTTTCGGAATTAACTAGCCGAGAAAGAGAGGTCATTCAAATGAGATTTGGTTTTGGTGGCGAAAAACCCTTTTCTTTAGCTGAAATTGGACGTTGCTTAGAATTATCTCGCGAACGAGTTCGTCAAATTGAAGCCAAAGCTTTACAAAAGTTACGTCAGCCTCGACGTAGAAATTTGATTAGAGATTATTTGGAATCCTTAAGTTAAACCCGCTTGATTAGATATTTTTATTGAATTAATTAAATATCTTTATACAAGAAGCAAGAATTAACTCTTGCTTCTTTTTTGCCTCTTTTAATCAGTCTATTTGATTTTAAGTAAAAACTCGATCTAATTTTTATAAAACTTAGGTTTAATTACTAATTAGTCTGTTTCCGCAATTGACATATATATTACCGTACTTATGCGGTTATATTTTCATAGTTTTTGCTGTAAATTCTAACTGCTTGGTAAACAAAAAAATAAGACAAACCAATCATAAAAATTAAAGCGTTTGTGATAAAACGCAATTCAAAACATAAAAAAACATTAATTACACTAGAAAACAGTAATTACCGAGTTTTACAATTAATTAAATATAATGATGGAAATAGGATTAGACAATAATATTAATGCAGAAGCCAACCTACTTGAAGAAGATAATACGATCGCTGGTTTAGACGGATACAATTATGTTTACAACGGACTTGGTCCTGGTATTTTTGTTCCTGCTCTTTTAGATCCCGACGATACTACTCAAGCTGATTTAATAGGACCAGCAGATGAAATAAATAGTACGACTGGTACTCCATCTTTAGATAACGACAATAGTGCTAGTGATGATATTACTGGTGGAACAGGTTCAACAGGAAATACCGACCTAATCTCCATTGATGATTTTGAGATAAAAAAAGATTCAACGCCAGTAAGTGGTAATACTGAAAATACAAATACAGTGGATTTCTTTGAAGCTAGTAGCGAAATAGTAGATGATTGGAATGGCGGTTACAAGTTAGAAGTAGATATTACTGCCACCTCATCAATTGATGATTGGACAATAGAATTTGATTTTCCTCATGAAATCAGAGAATTTTATGGGGTAGACCTAGTAGATAATGAAGATAACAGTTACACGATTGAAGGTGAAGATGGTCAAAAGGATTTAGAGACAGGAGAAATAATCAAATCCATATTTGTGGTGGATGATAATGGAGAAAATGCGATCGCTCCTAAGTTAACTTCCCCAGATACAGAGACATCAGGAGAAACTAACAATACAACTAACAATGCAATTAGTGGCTCGCCTGATTCTGAGAGTGGGCTTGAAGAACCTAAAGTTGAACCAGATAACAGCCCAGATGATATCAAAGAAGAACCTCCAGTTGAACCAGGTAACAGCCCAGATGATACCAAAGAAGAACCTCCAATTGAGCCAAGTGCAACTAATGAAATTAATGTAGACCAAGAGTTTAATGGAGATTTGGATAAAGCGATCGCCTCAGCGGATGATGGTGATGTAGTTCGACTAGGAGAAGGAACTTACATTACTACAGGCATTAAGCTCAACAAAGATATTACTATCGACGGTCAAGAAGGCACAATTATCGATGGCGGAGAAACTCTACAACCTATCTTTACTCTATATTCGGGAGCAACTGGCGCAACCATTCAAGATTTAGAAATAAATAACGGGAACAGTGCCATTGTGGTTACTGATGCAGCCGATGTTACCTTGAATAACCTCGATATAAACAATATGGGCATCAGCCAAACAATTAGAAGAGGTCCAAATAATAGTGGCATAATTCTCGATCATGCCGATGGTTTTCGAGTACTAAATTCTAATATTAATAATATTGGTAGAAAAGCTATAGGTATCAATAATACGGATGGGGGAATCGTTCGCGGTGTTAAAATTCAAAATGTTAATTTGGCAGCCCAACACGTCCAGAGCTTTGATGCAGGTGGGATCAAGCTATTTAATACTAACGATATTATTATCAAAGATAACAACTTGAGAGATATTAATGGCTTTATGATTTGGAACGATACCACTAACGCCACTGTTATTGAAGATAATGTTGTGCTTAATGCAGGGGAAGACTTCCAAGCACCTGATTTCAATAACAATGTTTACATGGCAGGTATCTACAATGAAAAAAGCTCAAATGCGGTAGTCAGAGGTAATAAAGCTACTTCAAAAGAGTATTTCTTCGCTTTTAGAGCCACTGAATTTAGTACCGAAACCATGACTCTGGGAGAAAATGATTTTACTGACTTTGAGCTTAATACAACCGACTATTGGGTCAACGAAGAAGCAGAAAAACTGATTGCCTTAACCAAAGATCCCGATGAGGCAAATTTCGACTTAATTTCTGAAGCATTTTTTGCTCAGGCTAATGTTGACGACTAATAAAGTAAGCAAAATATGTTGATGCTTTAGTACTACAACAACTACCCTAACTTCAAGCGTTTGAGGTTGGGGTAGTTTATTAAATTTAAATGACTAGTTTGTTGATCTGTTTAGATAAGATTGGTAATTGCTTAAATTAGTATCGACAAAAAACAAATTATCGGCTGAAAAATTACTAAAAAATTGTTAGTTTTGGATATCGTCTTCTAAAAAAGTCACTGCTTACTCTTCAATATAAATAAATGTATTTTTAAAATATTATTATATACATTTTGTCTTCAATAAATAATAAACAGGTTAAATAATATAGCGGTTCTCAGATTAGTGAGATACACTGACTAAAGTTTGACTAGACTAATGTGAGATGAAAGCATATTCAATTGATTTAAGGCAAAAGATTATTGATGTTCATGAACAAGAGGAAATTTCTCA